>Ga0315904_10000139_pt1 | contig 116308 bp, 121 predicted proteins | sample LakEriMetagenome_6_FD_203529 | JGI IMG/M metagenome (GOLD analysis project Ga0315904, IMG submission 203529) | Freshwater fungal communities from buoy surface, Lake Erie, Ohio, United States - Buoy 12 MA120 | ecosystem: Environmental > Aquatic > Freshwater > Lake | place: USA: Lake Erie, Ohio...
TGCCCTGCTCCTCCTGCTTCTTGGAGACCCGGGCATAGCCCACCACTATCCGGTGATCGGGGTCCGGTTCGTGCATTGCAGCCGGCCTCCTACCGTCACGTGTGCCCATAATCAAAACACTCCTCCGTCCGCTTCGCTTATGGGCCCACGGTCTCAACAGACGAGAACCAAGGCGGCAGCTGGGGTCTCATTAGATGCTGCACATCCGCAGCTGGTCACATTGGCCCAACTGAGACCGGATCCCAAGAATGCGCGGCGACGTACAGAGCGATCGGCCGTCCAGATCGAGAACAGCCTCTCGGAGTTCGGTGCGGCCCGTTCGATCGTCATCGACGAGGCCGGCATGGTTCTGGCTGGCAACGGCACCCTGGAGGCCGCGGCCTCGCTTGGCATCGATCGGGTGCTGGTGGTGCCGGCCGACGGCAACACCCTGGTGGCGGTGCAGCGCACCGATCTGGACGAGCGGCAGAAGGTCCGCTACGCCATCGCGGACAACAGGGCTTCAGATCTGTCCGAGTGGGATGCCGCCACCCTGGCCAGCCTGCAGGAGGAAGATCCTGATCTGCACCTCGACAGCTTCTGGACCGAGGCCGAGCTCGATCAGCTGATGGGTGATCTGGAGCAGGAGGAGAAGGAGGATGACGGAAATACCGGCAGCCAGGGCAAACTGGAGGTGAAGCTGAACTTCGAGGATCCGAGCGACTTCGACACCTTCCTGCAATCATTGCAGCAGCTCTCGGCCGCACTTCCGAAGATCCGCACCACCGAGCAGCGGCTACAGCACATCCTCGATCAATTCCTGAGTGGTGGCTAAGAAGGAGGAGCCTCGTCCTATCAAGCGCCGCTCAACGAAGAGCGAACGTGAATACCGCATTCGCAAGATCATGCAGCTGATCAAGCTCGGATGGGATAACAGCCAGCTGCGGGACTACGCCTCTGAGGAGTTCGGCCTGAAGGAGTCCGGCGCCAGGGCCCTGGTCGACTCCGCCTACGACGCGATCGTCAATGGCATGAGCCAGCTGGACAAGCGACGGATCGCAGCGATCTGTCTGGTGCGCTTCGAGAACGCCTACCGGCTGGCGGCCAGCCAGCGCAACCCGATGGCGATGATCCAGGCCAATGCCCAGATCGCTGCGCACTGGGTCAAGAACGCGCCGGAGATCACCTTCTCCGAGCAACAGAGCCTCGAGATCGATCCAGAGGAGGATTTCTGATCCATGGCCCTGCGGAACCAGCAGCTGCGCGCGCGGGGCTTCTCGGGGCCCAGCCTGGCCGACTGGTACTCCGACGAGCCGCTGGTCTCGGACATCAACCGGAAGGTCAACCCTTGGGACAGCCTCCCGAAGAAGTGGCCGAAGTTCGCCCACGAAACCCTGGTGGCCTCCGGCGGCCGCTACGTCCCTTTCGACCCGTACGCCTACCAGATCGACCTGGTCAGGACGATCCGGCGCTGCACCAACACCTACGTGCTCAAGAGCCGCCAGACGGGCGTGAGCGAGACGGTCATCAGCTACATGCTCAGCCAGGCGATCCGTAAGCCGGCCTGGACCGGGGTGGTTTTCAGCAAGACAGGTGATGACGCATCAGAGTTGGCGGCCCGAATCAAGGGCCAGGCGGCCACCCTGCGCGATCGCTGCCCGAAGTTCAGCAAGGACTCGATGCGCAAGATCGTGTTCGACGGCGCCGGTTCCCTGCACTTCCTGCCGCCGACCGAGCGGGCCGCCCGGGGCATCCCGTCGGCCTCCTTCATCCTGTTCGACGAGGCGGCCTTCATCGACAAGCTCCAGGGCATCGAGACCGGCGCCCTGCCCACCACTTCGATGCTGGGCGACCGGGCCCGCCACGTCTGGGTCACCACCCCCAACGGCCGCAGCGGCCCCTTCTCCGACCACTGGCAGGAGGACCACGGGGAGGTGGTGATCGATCCGACCCCCATGGGCGCCTCGAGGGTGCCGCGGCTGCAGATCAGCCCCGACAACCAGTTTGCCAAGGTCGCCATCCACTACTCCCAGCACCCCATCTACGGGGAGCGGGCCGACTGGGCGGAGACCACCCGCCGCAAGCGCCAGCTGACGCTCAAGCAGTGGGCCCAGGAGTACGAGCTCGACTTTGCCGCCAGCGACTTCGAGATCTTTGCCCACGAGCTGATTGAGCTGGCGGAGGCCTCCGGCGGCTGGGAAAACCCGAAGCGTGGCCACTGCTACGTGATGGGCATTGACCCCAACGGCGGCGGCAACGACAACTTCGCCGTCATCGTCGTGGATGTCACCACCGCCCCCTGGAAGGTCGTCGCCGGCTTCTACGAGAACCAGAACAGCCGGGACTACGGCATGCGCAACGCCGCCCGGCTCTATGACCAGTACCAGCCGGTCCTCACCTGCGTGGAGAAGAACGGCGTCGGCACCGCCATCGCCGAGGGCCTCTGCATCCTCCGGCCTGACTGCCTGGTCGAGGAGGTGAGCACCAGCAACGTCAGCAAGATCCTGATGACCGACCGGATCGTGCTTCTGCTCGAGCAGCAGGAGCTCACCATCCCGCCCGACAGCTACCTGGGCAAGGAGATGCGGAATTTCCGCCAGACCGACAAGGGCAAGCGGGAGGCCGCGGCCGGCCAGCACGACGATGCAGTGATGGCCTTGGCCCTGACCTGTCATGCCGGTTCGGTGCAGCGGCCCCTGGACTCCAGCTGGGTGGCGATGGTCTGATCTGCTCATTCAGAATCTTGGATGGTAAGATTCGGTGCGTGGGGGATCCCCCGAACCTTGACAACCACATAGTCCGCGGGGCGTCGGCCCCGGTTCCGGAGGTGGCCTCAACCCAGGCACTTTCGAGTCCCGCCTGGGGGCTCATCCATCACCGGAGAGACCGATGACCGACACCACCGCCGCCCTCGCCACCGAGGAGCTCATCCGCCTGCTGGATGAGGCCATGGAGGCGTACGGCCGCTCCATCGATCGGGGCCTGGCCCTGGCTGCAGAGATGCGCCAGCTGGCCGACACGATCGACGCCGGCATGGCTGACGCCACCGCCGAGCTTCAGGAGTGGTTCTGAGGGCAAGCCCCTTCGGGGGCGTGAGTCATTTCTGGCCCCATCACGGGGAGCTGTGGCAGCCATGACCTGGAAGCGATGGTCTGGCCGCCGATCCCTTCGGAGACAGAAAATGCAGAAACTGCATAAATCGACCACCGGCGATCTGGGCCGCCTGGCCGGGACCCTGGCGCGTCACCTGCGCTGGCTGAACGATCAGATCGACTGGGCTGAGGTCGCCCAGATCGTCATCCAAGGCCTCAAGGTCTTGGTGGTGCTCGCCCTGCTGGCCGGCCGCGGCGCCCGCCGCCTCTGGGATGGCCTGCCTGGCTTCAGCGAGCGCCTCGGCAAGGCCTACGCCGCCCTGCTGGTGCCCAGCACCCCACCGGCACCTCTGCCGGCCCTGCCCCTGGTGCCGCAGCTCGAGCAACTGGCCGCGGCCGCCCGGGCCCTGCTGGCTGACTGGATCGCCGAGCGGCGCCAGTCCCTCGAGGCCTACCTGGCCATGGCCTGACAACACCGCATCGCAGCGGCCTGGTGCCCCTACAGGGCCGCTGCGATGCTCATCTCACCCTCCACCCCTGAACCACCATGACCGAGCTTCTCCCCGGCGACAGCCCTCCTCCCAGGAAATGGACCGCCAAGCGCATTGCGATCACGGCCGCCAAGGTCTATGGGGTCCTGGTGCTGGTAGGCATTGGCGGTTCACTGCTGATGTGGCTGCTGGCAACCCTGATCGTGCGGTTCACCCCTGATCTCAGCGCTGCCCAGGCAGATGCAACCAGCACCATCAGCAACAGCAGGCTTGCAGCTGATGGCAGTCGCCTTCCTGAGGTGGGCAGCACCACCTTCATCGGTCGCACCAACTGCGACCGGGCCGTCAAGGCGATCCTCCGTGACCCTGGCAGCTACGAACGCATCAGCGCCCAGATCGTCGACGTGAAACCCGGCGAGGGCTGGGCTGCCCAGATCGACTTCCGCTCTCGCAACGGTTTTGGCGGCTACGACCAGGGCACTGCCTACTGCGTGTTCAACGGCAGCGAGTACCGGGCCCTGATCGACGAGTGATGCTTCCCGTCCACGGTTGATCCGTCGACGGGTCGTAGCCTCCTGCAGCCGGGTCGGCGCGGATACAACACCCGTGAGGGGAAGCAGCGCAGGGGTGGGGGTGCCGAGAGACGCCCCCTGAAACCCCATCGGAGGCCCGGCATCCTCTTGATCAGCACCTCGCCAGCGTGTGTATGGTGAGGCGACCTGCTGGCGACAGCAGGGAATCTCTCTGCCCGCCTTGAGCGGGAATGACCATGAACAGCTCTCTTTCCCCCCTGGGGATGGATTGCCGCATCTGGAACGGCGTGGAGATCCAACGCCGGCCCAGCGATGGCTACGTGAACGCCACGGCCATGTGCAAGGCCAATGGCAAGCGCTGGCGCGACTACGCGATCACGGAGCGCACTCAGGAGTACATCCGTGCCCTCGCGGCTGCTGTGCGGACTCAAATCGCTTGCGGCGCAGCCGTGGCGAGATTTCCCGCCACGGAACTGGTGCAATCCATTCAAGGCGGCCGGCCCGAACTGCAGGGCACCTGGATCCATCCCCGCCTGGCGGTAGACCTGGCCCGCTGGATCAGCCCGGCCTTCGCCGTCTGGATGGATGGCTGGTTCCTCGAGGCCGCGGCCGGCCGACAGTCCCAGATGCGGGACACTCAATCCGTCGCCCAGCCGATCGCCACTGCAGAGCCCACCACGGTGCTCACCGCGCCGGCGAACTGGTGCCAGCTGGTGGACGACTACGTCGACACCGTCGATGCCGGCCTGACCGATGTGCCCTTCGCGCAGCGGCGCCGCTCGATGCGCTTCGCCAGGCCCCTGGCCACGCATTTCATGCAATGGCTGATCGATCACCATGCCCGGCTGGAGCTGCCTGGCCCTTCCGCTCAGACCCTGCCACGTCACCAGCCGGCTCAGCTGGTGAGCGCCGCGCCCAGCACGCCAGCAGCAACCGAGATCCTCACCGGTCCGGAGCTGGCGCGCCGGCTCAACATGAGCCGCCAGATGGTCAGCTACTGGGCCCGCCAGCAGCCGATCGGGGCAGAGCTGCATGGCTGGCGCTTGATCGGCCGCGGCAAGCGCTTCTCAGAGGAGCTCGGCTACCCCGTGCCGCCCGGCCCGCCAAGCTGGCTGTTTCAGCGTGCATGACCAGGCTTCACACAACACCCACAAGACAGGAGGACTAGAGGATGTCAGACCCACGCGCCTATCGCTGCTGGATTCCAGGTCAGGAAGACTTGGGTAACGCCTTCACGCTGGCCGTCAGCGCAGACAAGGCTCGATACGGGGTTGCTCTGAGCGCTGCTGATACCGGCTATCTCCCCAAGCCATCGCCAGCTTTTGTCAGGTGTTGTCGATGCCCTGAGCACGACAGCAACCCTTCACTCAGCGAAGGCTTCTGCTCCTCCGAAGACCATCTGAGGCTTGGGACTGCAGTTCTTGCTCAATCCACGCCGTAGAGAAGGAGACTAATGGCATCCCTGAAGTGGAGACGGCATCGGCGCCGCTGGCGTGATCGCCATGAGCATCAAACCGGCGCCTGGGCTCACTGGTGGATTGGCATTCACCTTGGATGGGCCGGCCTTGGCGTCGTCCGCGAGCACTGGGGCTGGCGAATCATGCTCGGCCCCTGGCACTTCTGCGGGCATGAGCAGAACACGCCATGAAGTTCACCGTCTATCCCTAGAGGAACACTCTAATCGAATGACCATGAATAGAGGCTTCGCACCCACCAGCCACCAAACGCGCAGAATCCGCATCTGGCTCTCGATCTACGGTTCGGCCAGCGAAGACGACCCCCTCTCCGTCGATCCCCTTGATCTTCCGGCCGCCGCCGGGCAATCCATTCACAACCTCGCGCTCATCCACGCCAGGCGCATTCTCCTCTCGCACCCCGATGCCCACGAGGTCATCGCCCACCGCGGCTCCTCGCCCATCCCGGCCCGCGGGGATGACGTTCTCGTCCGTGTCTGCCGTGAACCGTTCCGCGGCTCCTCGCTTCTTCACTAGACCCGTGCCAGGGTGACCCGCTCCGGCTGGCCCTGGTACTTCCCGGCGCGGTCCTGGTAGGTGGTGTCGCAGGGATCGCCCTCGAAGAACAGCAGCTGGCAGATCCCCTCGTTGACGTAGATGCGGCAGTCGGCCCCGCTGGCGTTGCTGAACTCCAGGGTCAGATGCCCCTTCCAGCTGGCCTCGGCCGGGGTGGTGTTGACGATGATGCCCAGACGCGCATAGGTGCTCTTGCCCAGGCAAACCACCGTGATGTTCGCCGGCACCCGCAGCCGCTCCAGCGCCACGCCGAGCCCGTAGGAGTGGGCCGGGAGGATGAAGTAAGCCCCGTCTTCATCGTGCTGCAGGGGGGCCGGCTCGAGGTTGGCCGGGTTGAACCGCTTGGGGTTCATCACCGTGCCGGGCACGTGCCGGAAGATCAGGAACTCCCTGGAAGAGAGCCGCACGTCGTAGCCGTAGCTGCTGCAGCCGTAGCTGAGCACCGGCAGGGTGGGGAAGCCCTGAACCAGGGATGCGCCATCCGGGGCCAGGCTGATCTCACGGATCAGGCGCGGCTCGAAGGGGCAGATCATCCCGGCCGCGGCCTGGGCCTTGATCCACCGATCGTTCTTCAGCATCCGTCCAGGGCGTCGAACGGCGTGGGATGACCGCCAACCCGATCGACCGTTGCCAGCTCGCGGAAGTAGAGGCAGCGCGCTGCAACAGCTCGCCGCTGGGCTTCCTTCGCTTCGGCCTCGAGGCGGGCCGCCTCGGCGCCGGCCAGGTGGGCACGGCGGCAGGCGCACTGCCGCAGGTTCAGCATCAGCTCAGGTGTCATGGCGCCAGGCGGGCCTTGCCCAGTCTGTTGGCCTCGTACCAGGCTGCGAGCTCCGGGGCCCAGGCCTGAAAGTGCGGCCAGATCAGGTGGCAGAGCGCCTGGATCTCTGGCTGGGCATCGGCCTTGGAGCGCAGATCGAGGAAGTGCATCAGCGACCGCAGGCTGAAGCTGACGACGAAGTGCTGCCGATAGTCGAAGGGCAGGATCCCGCGGGCGTGCTCCTCGGCGTAGCCCTGTCGGATCAGTTCCCGGTAGCGGTGGGCTGCACAGGAGCAGAGGCCCAGGTCGATGTTCCGATCGGCCTGGCTGTAGGTGTAGGCCTTGCCCTGCCGGTCGCGGTAGCGGCCCACGGGCCGGAGGTAGAAGGCGCGCTCAATCGCCTCCACCGTGCCGATGGCCGAGGCCTGGCAGATTCGGTCGCCGGTGTAACGCATCGACTGCACATCGAATGAGGCGATGCGATGGGTACGGGCCTGCTGCATCACCCCATGGGGGAAGAAGCCCACGTTCAGGACGATGCCGACGTGTTCCAGGGGCCCGTAGTGCCCCCGATCGCCGTTCAGCAGACGGTTGACGCAGATCTCCCCTGCGCGGGTCTCCTCCGGCCAGCTGTCGCGATGGTCCGCCACGAAATGCTCGCTGTAGTCCTGGTGCATCCCGACCCAGCAGGCCTGCTGCGGGTTGGGCGTGGCGGTGATCAGCTCGACCCGGAACAGCGGGTCCTTGATGGGTGTGCTCATGCCGGCTGCTCCAGCAGGGCCATGGCCAGGTTGCGCAGGTGGGCCGGGCCGCCAGACGCCAGGTCCGCAGCACGCAACAGCAGCGCTGCCATCCGCTCCTGATCTTCGGTGCAGATGTAGAAGGCCTGGATCAGGCTGCGCGCCTGGTCCTGCAGCGCTTCCGGTGCCGGCGGCTCCAGAGCGGGGAAAACCTCGAAGGTGGTGGCCAGTCGCTCTCGGGCCACCCTGCGTTGGTGACGACGAACGGCCTGAAGGATCTCGGCGGCGCTGAATGCGCCGATCCTGTGAATGCTGCACAGCTGCTCGGCGGACAACAGCTCAACCTCATCGAGGTAGAAGAAGCCTGAACGGCGCAGCGCATTGATCGTCATGGTGCTGAGCTCGAGCTCCCCAAGTGACGTGCGGGGAACGTCTGGCATCTGACCATTGCGCAGAGCCATCACCAGGTCGTTGCAGAAGGCCAGCACCCGCTCGCGTTCAGGCAGGTGTGAGCGGCGGGCCCAGAGCCCAACGGTGACACGCTCTGGGATCACCTCCTGCGGGCATGCGGTGGCGGTCATTGAAAAGCATCCAAGATCCTGAACAGCCTAAGGTGGCGATCACGTTTCGCCACGGCCCTGTCGCAATCCAGAAGCAATGCTCTGTCAATCCGCTATGGCCCGTCTGATCGAGGCCCTGGACCTCCCCCCGAACACGATCAGCATGAGCCTCGAGTTCAGGCCCCATGCCTTGGCCTGCATGACGGTGGAGCGCATCCTCACCACCGAGGAGATCGAGGCCCTGGCTGAGTGGTATGAGACCGAAGGCCTCACCACCCTGCAGAGTGCAGAAACCACCTACTCCCTAGTCAAGCGGGAGGCCCCAGCTCACCCTGCAGCAGCGCCGGATGAAACGGCCGCGGCTTGAGATAGGCCTGCCGGAGCATCGCTCCGGTGAGCCGGGCCTGCATCTCGGCCATGTCGACCACCCGCAGGGCAACTTGCCGCAGCTGCTCCAGATCACCGGCGGCCTGGACGTCGCTGCGCATGATCTGCAACTTCAGCTCGGCTTCGAGAGGCAGCCGGTGAAGCGGTTCAGCCATGGCCAGCGAGCGATTGCACCAGTCTGACCAGAATCCTGGATGCCTAGTTTGGAGTGCCGGCCCCCTGGGCCCATGGCGCGCAATCCAGCAATGGCCTGAGGGGTGTCGGCGCTGGGTTCAATCCGCCGGGGGAACAGGATCCATGGCCGGCACCCCTTACGCGGTCATCAGTGGCAGCTGATTTGGGTTGACATCGCTCTGTCGCCGCCGGTACAGCCGCCGCGGCTGGTGCCGCACCTTGATCGTCGGCACGGCCACCAGGGCCAGCTGCTCTGGATCTTCTTCCGGGTCGCTCCATTCCGGCAGCGGTGGCGCCGGCGGCACGCCGTCGAACTCCGACACCTGTCCCTGCTGAGTCATCCAGAGGTGCAGCTTGTTGCGCGCCTTGCTCTCCAGCGACCGCACCCGTTCGCGGTTGAGCCCCATCTCGCGGCCCACCTGCGTGAGGTTGAGTCCGTGGACGTAGACGCCCTCGAGCACCTGGCGCTCGCGATCATTCAGGCGTGGCAGCAGCCGCCGCAGGATCTCTTGATGAACGCTGGATTCCACCGCCTCGAATGGGTCAGCGGCGCTGCGGGGGCAGGCGATCGCATCCCACAGGCCGTTCATCTGATCGCCCACCGGCTTGTCGAGGCTGACGACCGAGCGCCGTTGCGCCGCGGTGCGCAGCAGACCGAGCTGGGCATCGGTGATCCGCAGGTCCCTGCAGATCTGCTCGTCGCTGGGCCGGCCGTTGCGATTCTCCGGCGCCTGCAGATAGGCCTCGACGTTTCGCAGCTTGTCGGAGATGTTGGAGGGAATCCGAATCTGGCCATTGAGGTTCGACAGGGCCCTGGTGACGCTCTGCCTGATCCACCAGTAGCTGTAGGTGCTGAAGGCATACCCCCGGCTGGGGTCGTAGAGCTCAGCGGCCCGGCTCAGGCCGATGGCGCCCTCCTGCACCAGATCCTCCAATGGCAGGCCCATCCTCTGGTACTTCCTGGCGACCGAGACGACCAGGCGCATGTTCGTCTCGACCATGCGTCGCTTGGCCCGCATCCCAGCACGCCGCACCCCCGGAGGGGCTACATCCGGCCCATCCGGCCAGTCCAGCCACTTCCGAATCAGCCGGCCGGCCTCCAGCTGCTCCTCGTGACCGAGGACCACATACCGACCGAACGAGTCGAGCATGCGGTCAACAGCGGTTTGAGCCACAGCCATTCAGGGTTCAGAACGGAACCAGCTTAAAGAACGCTCGCATCCACGGCTATGAATGCCCAGATCCAGCATCTTGAACCACTCCTAGCCTGACCTGTCGAGTCGGCAGGGCATGGCGGAGTTCGAGGAACGGCAGGACGGGGTGTTGGTCAACGCCCTCACCGGCATGGGCACCACGCGCGATCGGACCACGGCGACGATGATCGCCACACCGGAGTTTCTGAACCAGGCCGACCTGGACAGCCTCTACCTGAACAGCTGGCTGTGCCGCAAGGTCGTCAACCTCTGGGCCTCCGAAGCCACCCGGATGGGCTGGGACATCGCCCTGGGAGACGACAGCAGGAAGGCCCGCAAGCAATCCGACGCCCTGGTCGCCGCCGGGGAAAGGCTGCGGCTGCGCAAACACGTCCGGCGGGCGGTGCAGCTGGCGCGGCATCAGGGTGGCGCCGTGCTGATCATGCTGGTCGACGACGGCGTGCAGGATTTCGCCAAGCCGATCAACTGGCGCAATCTCCGACGGATCAAGGGCCTCTACGCCCTCGATCGCTGGCGGATCTGGCCCGCACCGGGCTGGTCCGGCATCGGCCAGCCGGAGAGCTACGAGTTCAACACCAACCGCGACAACGACCTCGCGCAGCTCGGCCTTCAGGGGGCCGAAACCGTGAGAATCCACGGCAGCCGCGTGCTGCGCTTCGAGGGGGAGGAGGTGCCCTGGCGGTGGCGATCCCACTTCAACTGGTGGGGGGTGTCAGTGCTGCAACCGATCTGGGAGGTGTTCAAGCGCTACGAAACCGGGCAGACCAGCGCCGCGGCCCTGCTCCATGACTTCGACCAGTTTGTCCACAAGATCCCGGGCCTGGGCCAGATGATCAGCAGCGGGAACCAGGAGGCCATCACCCGCCGGCTGGAGGTGAACCAGATGGCTCGCGGCGTCTATCGGGCCCTGGTCCTGGATGCCAACGAGGATGCGCAGTTCATCACCCGCTCGGCGGCCGGCGTCGCCGATGTGCTCGATCGCCTCACTCAGGAGGTGACCGGCGCCTCGGGCATGCCCCACACCAAGCTCTGGGGGGAGAGTCCCAGCGGCCTGGGCGCCACCGGCCGCAGCGAGGATCGGGGCTTCGCGCAGGACGTCGCCGAGTACCAGGAGGACTACCTGCAGGACCCACTGCGGCAGTTCTACGAAACCTTGATGAAGTGCAGCGAGGGGCCGTTCACCGGGGAGCCCCCGGAGGATTGGCGGGTGCAGTTCCGCCCGACCTTCGTGATGAACGACGAGGAGATGGCTGGCCTGCGGCAGCAGGTGGCCGCGGCCGATGTGTCCTACATCCAGGCCGGGGTGCTCACGCCGAACGAGGTGGCCCTGGCGCGCTTCGGGCGGCCTGAGTTCTCGCTCGACACCACCCTGATCGATCGGGAGCCCGACGGCTCAATCAAGGAGGAAGAGCAGGACATGAGCCAGGTGCAGTTCGGTGGCGACTTCGGCCAGCAGCAGGGCCAGGATCAGGGGCAGCCGGGCGGTGAGGGCCCGGGCCTCGATGGCGCCGCCCTGGCGGGAGACGTCGCCGGCGGCGGCCAGCAGCGCCCCACGACCGACGCGGCCGAGGAGGCCTGCTGCGCCTCCTGCGCCCGCGGGCATGAGTGCGAGGACGACTGCGACGGCAGCAGCTGCAAGAAAGAAGACGATGACCCGGCCAACCACACCCACCCCGACGAGGTCGGCCAGGTGATGCACCGCTGGAAGCACGGCACGCTGCATTCCGGCACCGGCAAGAAGGGTGAGCATCGCGGAAAGGTGGGCTATCCCGATGGCCGCAAGCAGGCGATCGCCATCGCCCTGTCGATCGCGGGCAAGAGCAGGCCGCGCCGGCGCGCCGGCCGCCGCCGCACCGTGCGCGAGGACGCCTGGGAGCTGCCGGCACGCCTGAAGGTCGCTGGGGTGATCGTCGATGTGGGCGCCGACGGCACCGGCCCCCTGATCGGCCCCTACGGCACCCCCACGCCCCATCAGGCGGTGGTCGGCCCCGATCCCACGGGCCTGTGGGAGGTAATGGATTCCTGCGGCGACTGGTTCGCAGTGGTGGGCGTGGCCGATCAACAGGCCCTGCAGGCCGCGGCCGGCCCTGATGCGACCGTGCGCCGGCTGGACAGCGTCGACCTGGTGGCCATGGGCGTCCGCTGCGATGCCTATGAGGTGGAGGACTGATGGTTGAGCTCGATCCCACCGGCCGGAGCGCCCATGAGCCCGGCGCGAAACTGGACGCCGGCAAGCCCCGCTGCGGCCTGGTGCTGGGGGGCTTCAGCCGGGCCCTCGAGAAGGTTGCCCAGGTCGGCACCTTCGGGGCGGCCAAATACACCGACAATGGCTGGCGCAGCGTCCCCGCCGGGCAGGAGCGCTACACCGATGCCCTCTGGCGCCACCTGCTGGAGGAGGCCCAGGGCCTGGAGTGCGATCCCGACTCCGGGCTGCTCCATGCGGCCCACACGGCCTGGAACGCCCTGGCCCGTCTTGAGCTCATCCTGCAGGAGCTGGAGGGGCGCCATGGCTGATCGACCGCCGCTTTCCCCTGGCGCGCAGAAGGTGCTGGGGGCTATGCACCGCAGTTACGACCATGAGCCGACCCGCCGGCTGATTGCTGCTGCTGTTCTCCGCGCTGCGGCAGATCTCACCGAGGCCGACTCGATCTGGCACGGCTACCAGGAGCACACCGGAGTTCGGTGGTCCGCTCACCAGATGCGCCACTACGCCGACGAGCTGGAGGGGCGCCATGGCTGACCCCGTTGCCCGTTGCCCCGGCTGGGGAGATGGCCCTGAGGATTGGCTGGAGGAGTGCCACGACTGTCAGCGCCTGGGGGCCACACCGGACGTTCGGATGGCCCTCCGCAATCGCGACGGCAGCTTGCCGCCGCAGATCGTGACCCTGTGGTGCGACGCCTACCTCCCGCCGGACAGGCCTGAGAATCAGCGCCTGAGGCAGCTGGCCGCCGGGCTGGAGGGGAAACCATGAGCCAGGAGCGGCGGGAACAGCTGGCCCAGCAGCTCAGCGAAGAGCTCCGCGGCCTCGAGGACCAACAGATCGCGCGCATCGGCCAGATCTGGGAAAGCGCCCTGCGGCAGACCATCCGGAGGGTGATGCGCCTGCTCGATGGGATCGAAGCCCAGCCGGAGTACGACCCGATCACCACCCCGGGCGCCTTCGCCGGCTCCACTCCGGACGGGCCGGTGCCGATCACCCCCATCGAGAAGAACCAGGCGGCCCTCTACCTCGAGGGGCAGCTGCTGCAGGACCTGCGCCGGGTGCTCACCGAGCTGTCGCTCACCCCCCAGCAGGAGCTGCGGTTGGAGGAAGAGCTGGCGGAGCTGTTCATCCGGGCCCAGGACGTCGGCACCGAGTATGCGATCCAGATGACCCGCGATGAGCTCGATCCGGCCCTGCGCGCGGCCCAGCGGCCGCCAGAGCGGGATCCGGTGCTGGAGCAGTGGCCTGACCGTGAGCAGGGCCGCTACCAGGAGGGGCAGCGCTTCTCGCGCCTGTTCGACATGGCCGGCTCGATCGCCGCCGCCGAGCGGGACTTCCGCAGCCTGGCGATGAACTACCGGCGCCAGCGGGACATCGCCACCGATGCCCACGTGGCCGCCAGCAAGCACTACTACTTCAAGTGGTGGCGGCACTGGGGGGAGACCGTGAGCTTCCTCACCGCCCGGCAGATGGCCAGCGGGCCCGATCCCCGCCGCCTCAAGCGGGAGCTGCAGAAGGCGATCCCCAACGTCAACGAGGCCTTCCGCAACCGGGCCGAGACCATCGCCCGCACCGAGACCCTGATGGCCAGCGGCGAGGCTCAGGAGCGCACCTATCGCAAGCTGCGGGTGGGCTTCGTGCAGTACGTCGCCACCCTGGACGACCGCACCTGCGAGTTCTGCGCGCCGCGCGCCGGCTGCCTCTACTGGATCGGCAGCGTCAAGACCCCGATCCACCCCAAATGCCGCTGTGACCTCGCCCCGGTGACCCTGGAGAGCCTGGCCCTGCAGAACGCCTTCTCCGAGGGGGAGGACGGCACCTGGGAGGCGGAGGCCCGCGCCACGGCCGCGGCGGTGCAGCGCCACTTCGAGGAGCTCAACGGCGAGGGGGCAGCGATGAAGCCGATCGGGGGGGCAGGACAGGCCCGGGGCCCCCGGGATTTCCCGCTGATGGAGAAGACGGCGCTGCCCCAGACAAAGGCCAGGCCGGGCATCCCCAGCGATGACCCGCGCAACGCCGGCTCAAGGCCCTGGCCGTCGGGTGATCCGGTCTGGTGTCCCCGGCGGGGCTGGCTCGATCCCAACGCCCGGATGGCCTACGAGGCGGTGGTGGCCGAGGTCAGGGACCTGTAGGCCGCTTCTGGGCCGGCCGGATCATGAGGATCGACTGGCCCGGATGGAGGTGCCGATACAGCCAGCCGGCGGACCAGGCGCTGTGGCCCGGCACCAGGACATCTCGAGTGCGCTGCGGCTCATCCGCCACCGTCACGAACCACTGGCGCATGGCTGTCATCGTCAAACTTGACGCTGATTTGACGGTAGGCAGGCCTGATTTGCCCTCCTGCGGCGCCACTCCTGAACCCGCTGCACCGCCGCGGCCCGGCCCTCCGGCGTGCGGCTCCAGCATCTGCTGCACAGCGGCAGTGTCCTCTCCTGCAGGACTTTGCGGCTACATGCCGGGCATAGAGGATGCAGTGGCAGCAGGCCCTTCTTGCGTGCGCGGCTGCGCCTTGTGCGGGCCAGGGCTGAGGCCCGTTCCAGCTGGCGCAGGCGATCCGAGCGGGTGGGGTCACCCATCGGGAGCCTCCCTGCAAGAGCGGTGCTCCATGACGAACGAGTCGCTGATCACCACCACCTGCCTGATCGGCATCGGCAGGGTGATCGTCTCTTCGTAGCCGCAGCGGGTGCAGATCAGCCGGGGAGGTTGCCGGCTGTAGTCGAAAACGCAGTGGTCATTCATGACTACGCCTATGGCTGCGGCCCCCATTCACCGCACCAGCTCTCCGGCACCACCGCCGGCCAACAGCCCCAACGGGTCGTGAAGGCAGCCACGGTGATGGCCTCGGAGAGCTGCGGCGCATGGCGCGCGCATCGCATGGCCGTGATGTTCACCCCGGCCATCGGCCGGCTGTAGCGGCAGTTCTCACAGCGCTGCTCATCCAGCGGCGGGTAGCCATAGTGATCAGCCATGAAAACTCCTCTGCATGTGTGTTGTGATCTTCTGCAGAATCCACTGCGGTATTTGAGGGGACTTCGGCACCCAACGACTGAGATCCCAGCCATCAGGGCCCCAGCGGGCAACCTGGTCCAGCAGCTTGCCATTGCGGCCGTGCTTGACGAAGCTCACCAGCCGTGGATCGGTGGTGCCTTCAGGATGGCGGATGATTGCCCAACGCGTGCCGCGAGTGGGGTGAGTGGAATAGTGAAGCACTTCAGCCACGGCGATACTCCAGTTCAGCACTCCAGCATTTCCGCCAGGCATCTCCTTGCAGGCCGCAGTTGTCCTGAAGGATCCATGCCCAGATGCAAATGGGCAAAATCCCAGCAATAAATCCAGCACGTCTCATGGCTGTTGCTGCTGCATGTGCTGTTCAACCATGTCGAGCAGGTGGCGAGGCACCTTGTAAATAGTGGGGATCCAATGGCGATCATCCCAGCCGTTGGGTGTCCATGCTGCTGTCTGATTCAGCAGGGTACGAAATCGATTGACACGATGGAAGCGAACCATGGCCGTATTTGTGCAGTCATTCGCCTGTTTCGTGATGCGCCACGAGGGAGGATGATCGTCAACCCGTGGGCTCTCGTAGATCACGTCAGTCATCACGGAGATTGCGGCTTGGCACCTTCCAGCAACATGCGCGCAGCGTCGTGCCCGCTCATGTTTCCGCGCATGTGCTGCGCAGCCATGATCTCTGCGGCCAGATGCTCCAGCACCAGGGTCAGTCCGCTGCGGCTCGCCATACCGGCTGCAGGAGCTTCGTCGTAGGCACGTCGGCAACGATCCAGCAAGGTGTTTTCGTAGTGCAATGGCGCCTGAATGAGTGAGTTCATGATGTGACGATGGATTGTGTCATGTTCGATGAGTGGGAGGCGTGAAACAAGCTGATCACTGATGCAATGGTGGAGCGGCAATCGGTGCGCGCAGATCGTTGAGCGCATAGTTGTCGCGCATGCAGCTGAAGCCCAGTAGCGCAGTGATCGGCAAGAGGGCCAGGGCGAGCAGCAGGGAAATCTCAAGGGCTGCTTCCCGTCGAGAAACGGACCGAATACGAGGCATGGCACGCAGTGAAGGCAGGATGACCGCACCAAGCGGCTTCAGCAGCATACAAGATCCTGAACGGCCTGGGCTGCCATCCGTGGACCTGAGGGCGAGGCTGCTGTATTCAGGCCCCAGGTTGTTCCTGCCTACCGTGGTGCAGCCCTGTCCTGGTCGATGCCTCAAACCAATCGCGCCTTTGCCCTTCTCACGCTGGGCCAGTGGTGCCGCAACCACGGCATCTATGAGATCCGTGATGTGCTTGCCCAGTGCAGCGCGTTGGCAGAGGGGGCTGAATCCAGTGAGTTGCTGGCCGCGGCGTTGGAGGAGGCCTCGATCGCGGCTGACGTGGTGGTCTGTCCGTCGCCTGTGCCAAAGGCGCCGGAAACCCCGGCAGATGAGAATGAGCAGCTGCGCCGCAAAGGCAAGCGCACCGGCGGCGCTCACGTCGACATTGGTCCTGAGAGGAGCTGAGCCATGACTAACCTTCAGGAAATTGCCCGCCTTGTCCGAGAAGAACTGCTGACCCTGATCCGGCCGGTGCAGCTCCTATCGGTCAACCCGTCCAAAGACACCGGGGACGTTTCGGGGCGATTCCGCTCCAATGGTGTCCTGTTTGATTACACAATCGGCGGCGGCGCCGTTCGTTACCGGCCGGTCGGCGCCGGCGGCGGTGGCGATCGCTCCGATGCGACCGACCAGGAGGTGTGGGCAAGTCCGCGCCTGGATGCCGCCCAAGGCAAGCCCCGCAACTGCACCACCGGCTATCCCTGCGGCGCCACCTGCATCCAGAAGGGGAAGATCTGCAAGGCCAAGGGTGGGGCCGCGGCCCAGAAGGTGACCGCCATCGTCAAGCATGCCGGTGGCGGGGCCTCTGCGCCTGCAGCGGAGAAGCCTGCCAAGAAAGCGCCAGCCAAGGAATCAGGCAGTGGCGAGAGCGAGGCCCCGGCGACCTCTGGCAAGGGAGCCGGTAAGGCCCCAAGCATGAAGGACGTGAAAGCCGCAGTGCTTAAGACGTTCGGCGTCAAGACAGTCGCGGAGCTGAAGCGAGACGAGATGTTCCAGATGGCGATGTCAGGCTCTGACAACCCGCTAAGGACCAAGGAGGACTGGCTGAAGGTCTATAGGGCTCATGTGCGTGTTCCCGACAATGAGAGAGGCCTGCCCGACGGTCCGACCGTGATCAACGGCATTGACGTGATCAAGAACTTCCGGCCTTGGCATGTGTTCGGCCTGGACCCCAAGACGGCCACCGCCGATGAGGTGCGTGCCAAGTTCCGGAAGCTGCTGATGAAGCATCACCCGGACCAGGGCGGTGATCCCCGCATGCCGGAACGGCTGAAGAAGATGCGGGACTCGATGTTGGCCTTCATGCCCGACTCGCGCAAGGCGGCCAGCCGCCGCAAAGACTCCGCGGAACCCGATCTGGCCGAACTGCTCAAGGAGTTGACCCTGTCTCGCCTGGCGCTGCGCAACCGCTGGAGCGCCTCTCGCCGGGACGCCTACCGCGAGGTGTTGGAGCGCTCCGCCTGATCACCACGACCGACGACCATGACCCCTTCCTTCTGGGCCCCCGGCTACGAATCTCTCGTTGCCCGCCAGGACGCCCCCGACGCCGGCACGACCGACCGCGCGGTGGCGGCCGAGTTCTTCAAGACGCTGCTGGATGCCGTCACCGCCGCCCACCTGCTCCACCTGCAGTCGCGCTCGTTCTCCCAGCACTCGGCCCTGGGCGAGTTCTACGAAGAGCTTGAGGACCTGGCCGATGGTCTGATCGAGAGCTACCAGGGCAAATACGGCATCATCCAGAGCTACCCCATGGGCCCGTCGCAGCCGAATGACGACCCCGTGGCCTTCACGACCCAGCTGAGCAACTACGTCCGGCGCGTGCGCGCTGGTGTCGCCACTGACAGCGAGATCCAGAACGACATCGACACGGTTCTCACCCTCGTCGACACGACGCTCTACAAGCTCGAGAACCTGCGCTGAATGGCTGATTTCGAGAAAAGAGCAGTCAGCAAGTCCAGCCAGAATGGAGCAGGGATGATGCTGGTCTGTGGACGTTGCTGAACTGAGCCTGCGGGCACTTGAGGAGCGTGTGGCGCGCCTGGATGCCAAGGTCAAGGTGTCGCCCGGCCAGCTGGGGCTCGACTTCAGCGCACCTGCTGCCCCGCCTCCGAAACCGAAGCCTGCGGCCGCGGCCGGCAAAGGCCCTGGAGGTGGCGAGCAGTGCGGTGGCAGCTGGATCGATCCGAAGAAGGAGTGCCGCAAAAACGGGCCATCCGGCACGGCGCCTGACGGCCGCGGCCTGAACGGTGGCAGCAGCGGCAGCAAGAAAACCCCGCAGGTGAGCGGCGGCATGCAGGCCAAGCCCATGAGTATCGCCAGCGGCGGCGACAAGGATTTTGACGTTGCTCAGGAACGCGAAAAGCACAAGGGCGGACTGAGGTTCTGGCGCTCAACTAACGGTCGGCCTGGCTATCATTACTGGTTCCGCGACAAGGAAGCAGCCGCGCACTGGATGGCGGAAGATGACGCCAAGGCCGATGCTGATGCGGAGGTCGGATCGGACAAGCGTCGCAGCAAGGAATGGCAGGCCGAGTTCAAGGCCTCCTATTCGGCACACCGAAACATGCTGCGTGATGTCGGCGACTACGACATGCTGGTGTTCGCGGAGGATCGGGCCTTTGTTGGCAAGGCGACCCGTGGCGGCACCGTTGTGGATGTCCGGATCGCCGGCAACAAGCATTCGCGGCCGATCCGCGAGGGGTTCTTCGATCGTCGGGGCAAGCAGGAGGCGGAGCCACCTCCGGAGGTCAATGAGGAGCCGGTGCTGACCAACCCGGACCGCTACGACCCCGGCCTGGCGCCAAAGGCCAAGCCGGCGGGGATCAATGCCCAGGACGTGACCACTTCGTCCGGGCAGGCGCAGCTGGCCCGTCAGCAGCGCAAGGCCGCCCAGGAGGCCGGTGATCAGAAGGCCGCCGAGGCCTGGCGGCAGCAGGAGCGCGCCGCGGAGCGCGATCGCCTGCAGGGCGCTCTCAGCCGCGGCCAGCAGAACCAGGAATCCCTGTTTGGCGTCACCGAGTACGACGAGACCATGCCCCTGTTCCGGCAGCGGCGGGACAGCGTCGATCCGGTGGCCCGGCTGTGCAGCAGCATCCTGCGAGAGCAGCTGCCTGGCGCGCAGGTGCTCGACTGGAATCGCCACCCCCGGGGGATCACCGCCGGCCGCGCGGTGTCCGAGGGGCTGGTCTACCGTTTCCGCCTTGATTCGGCATCGATCGGGTACCAGCCGGCCTGGGAGGGGATCGATGAACGGCAGTGGGAACTGCGATCCGAGGGGTTCCTGGCGGCCCGAGATCCGTCCGCACGCCTGGATTACAAGCGGGCGTTGAAATTCCAGCAGAAGACCACCAAACGCCAGTGCAGCAAGGGCTACGGCTGCGGATCAGCCTGTATCAGCCTCAGCAAGGAATGCCGGGTGCAGCCGACGAGTGCGATCGGCAAGGTGCGGCTGCGACAGCTGCAGGCTCTGGCCCAGGAGGGTGACCAGAACGCCGCGACCCAGGCCCAGGAGCTGCAGATGCAGCGGGAGGCCAAGGCCCAAAGCCTGGTGAAGGGGCGGCAGACGGCCCGGCTGGAGAAAATGCTCGAGGACCCGCGGGTGGCTGAAATGGTCCGCACCGGCAAGGTGCCTGAAGCCGCGGCGGCTGCAGCCAAGCCTGGAAAAGTGCGTGATGTGGCGCCTGGTGACGTGGAAGTGGATCCCGAGCGTTTCCAGTACAAGATCGGCTCCAGCGCCTCCGGCGAGGTGGGTTCGCTGTCGGGTGTGGAGCGCTGGGATCCCAACCTGGCGGGGGTGATCTCGGTCTGGCAGGACCCGAAAGACGGCAAGACCTACGTGGTCAACGGTCACAACCGGTTGGCGCTGGCCAAACGTCTTGGAGCCGAAGAGGTGACGGTCCGCTACCTGAAGGCCGGCAGTGCGCAGGAGGCGCGGGCGATCGGGGCGATGCAGAACATCGCCGAGGGGGCCGGCACCGAAATCGATGCCGGCAAGTTCTTCCGGGATTCCGGCCTCAAGACCCTCGAAGAAGTGAAGGCCCTGGGCCTGCCGCTGAGGAGCGGGAAGGCCGAGAAGGGCCTGGCCTTGGCCCAGCTGCCCGACGAGATGTTCAACGACGTGGTGCAGGGCAAGCTGCGCATGCGGCGAGCGGCCGTGATCGGCGGCTCCGGCCTCGATCAGGACAAGCAGCGGGAGGTCTACAAGGTCCTCAAGGCTTGGCCGAAGATGACCGACGAAACGCTCGAGGAGTATGTCCAGCACCTCGCTGTCAGCAGCCGGCAGACGCAGGAAGAGATCGATCTGTTCGGTACCGAAGAGAAGTCGGTTGACACTGGTCTGGCGCGGGCGGAGCTGGCCAACGGTCTGAAGAAGTCCCTGGGCCGCGAGGCCCGCCTGCTTGGGGCCGTCTCAAAAAGCACTCAGGCGGTGGAACTGCTCGAACAGAAGGGCGGCAACACGATCAACGTCGAACAGAGCCAGCAGCAGGCCGATGAGGCCAGCTCGGTGCTGCGGTTCTTCGATCAGCTGAAGAGCGTGTCGGGCCCTGTGGCCGTTGCGCTGGATCAGGCCGCGGCCCGTGTCACCGCAGGCGAGAACCGCAACAAGGTGGCCCGGGAGCTGCGTCAGCAGGTCGTGCAGGCCATGGAAGAGGAGCTCAAGCGCCTTGGGCTGCGCAAAGAGGCTGCCCCGGTGGATGAGCTGACCATGAACCTGTTCGACTCGGCCAATCGGTTCGACAGCCTGCTTGCCCGCATCGATGCCTTGCGTCGGAAATGCCAGACCGGCTACGCCTGCGGCAGCAGCTGCATCAGCGCCGACAAGGACTGCCGATCGGAGGGCCGGGCCACCACCGGCAAGGAGCGCCTGAAGCGCCTCGAGCAGGCCGCTCAGGGCGGTGCCACCGGCCGCGGCATCGGTCGCCTCAAGGGTGGTGCGGCCGCGGCCAAGGCGGAGGAGATCAAGGCCTCCCGGTCGGAGCAGGCGGCCCAGCTGCGGAGGCAGCGCGCCCAGCGCCGGCCCGCTGGCGGGGTCCTGGTGCCCACCGGCGGATCGGCTCAGGCCGTGACCCCTGAGGTGGTGACGCCAGAGGTGGTGCAGCCCGGCTCAAGCAGCGGCCGACCGGGCAGCATCGTCAGCATCATGCGGGAGACGCTCAATGCCATGAAAGCGGCCGATGCCCGCCAGATGGGCATGGTGGCCGAGCAGTTATTCGAGACCGACTGGCTGCTGGAGCGCCGCGGCCGCTACCGGGGCATGAGCAAGGACGAGGCCCGGGAGCAATACAAGGTCGAGTTCATGCAGAAACTGCAAGAAGAGGCCAACTCTCCGGAGGCTGCGGCCCGCCGGGCAGAAATGGGCCGCCGGGCCGCAGAAAGCGGCAGCGTCTCCGGCGCGATGCGCAGCCTGCTGGAGGAGATGAAGGCCTCCGACGACCGGCTGAACGATCTGGCCCGGCAGGCCATCGATCTCCGGGTGGGAGCCGAGGAACAGTTCGGCGGCGAGGGGGATGACCCCACCCTGGGGGGATCCAGCAACCGGCGCCGGCTGGGCCGCGGCCGCCGGCGTGATGCGGTCGACGGTCGCTTTGATGCCGCGATCGATCGCTTGACGGCCCTGAGTGTGCGCCTAGATCAGCGCTGCAAGCGGCCAGACGGCAGCTACTACGGCACCAGCGGGGAATGCCGCAAGGGAAAGCTGGCTGGCGCCGCGCGGGGCCTGGGCCAGCGGATCAAGGGCCTGGGCCGGCGGTTGCTGGGCCGCGGCGCAAAGGTGTCAGAAGCGGATGCGATGGCCGCAGCGGAACGCATTCAGCAGATGGCAGCCGCCCGCCAGCGGGAGGAACGCGAAAGGCAGGCCAAGGAGAAAGCGCGCGAGGAGGAGCTGCTCAGCCGCGGGCCCCAGGAATGGGGCGTGAAACAGGTAGAGAAAAACGAGGTGCGTGGCCGCGGCGACAAGGGCGTCGTCTGGCATGAATCCCGCTACGAGGTGCAGCTCGAGGAGCCTCTCCGCCTGCCAGTAAGACCAGGCAAGGAACCCCGCTTGGTGGACAAGCTCAGCTTCCAGGTCGCGGTGGAAGAGGCAAACGCGAAGCCTATCGCCAGGAAGCTGGGGGAGCAGGGCATCAATCTGAGCCACGGGCAGGTCAACAACGCCCTGGAACTGGCCTGGCTGACTGGCGCCGGTGGAGGCGAGGCCTTCATGGGCGCAGACCGCATGGAGCTGCCAACGAACGTGGCGCGGCGGTTTGCCATGGAGGTCTCAAAGCAGGTGAAGGGCCTGGTGTCGAACATGGAGGAGGGCCAGATCGTGCTTTGCAAGGCACATGAGGATGATGGCTATGGCGACAAGCGCCGATCGCTCTATGAGCGCGCCGGGTTCACGTTCATCGATGGCACTGGCATTGCCGTTGTCCGCAATGGCAGGCTCAGCCGAATCGAGGGCGCCCGCGGTGATCGCCTGGATGCGGGCGATGCGGTCGATCTGGACGCTCTGATCCTGGCCCTGCTGACCTTTGGAGGTGATGCCCGATGACCACTCGACTCCTGACCCTGCGCGATCGCCTTGAACTGGTCGAGGCCCGCCTGGACGCCGCCCGCCGGAAATGCACCACCGGCTACGGCTGCGGGTCCACCTGCATCAACGTCAAGAAGGAGTGCCGCAGCGAAGGCGGCGCCGCGATCAGCAAGGAGCGGATTGGTCGGCTGGAGCAGCTGGCCAGGGGAGAGGTGAAGCCCCGCGGTCTGGGCACCCCCAAGCCGGCTGAGGCCGCGGCCATGGCGGAAAGGCTCCGCGGCGCCCGCGGCAGCAAGGCACAGGAACTCCTGGGGCAGCGCAAGGCTACCCGGGAGGCCAAGGCCGCAGAGGAGGCTGCCAAAGCGCAGGAGGCTGCCAAAGCGCAGGAGGCCGCCAAGGCCAAGGAGGCGACCGCCGGCCGGGCCTCGCGGGCCCGCAAGGGCACTCCACGAGGTGAGGCTGAGACTGTGGAGGGCTCCGGCGACTATGAGTTCGCCCGCAAGAGCGCCATTCAGAACGCCGGGGAGGACATCGCCAACTCGGCTCGCCACCGGCGCAATGCGTTTCGCACCATCGAGGAGGCCGAGGCCTCAGGGGAGATCGAGAAGATCCTCACCCGCGACAACCTCCTGAAGAACTTCCCGACTGATCTGGTGAGTGGGGTGACGCCCGAAAACGTTCTGGGCCGACTGGAGGCCCACTACTGCCTCAGGGCCTTCCCGAACCTGTCGGCCAAGGAGATCGACGCCTACATCAGCGGGTCCGAGCTCCGGGAACGCAACAGGCAGAGCCTGGAAAACACGACCGGCAGGAAGCAGGAGCCCCATCAGACCGTTGACGCCAAAACTGTTCGCCGACAATATTTCGAGGCATTCCAAACCATCCGTCAGTTTGTTGAGGACAACAAGGATGTAGAGCCGGGCACGCTACGCAAGAAGCTGCAGGCCGAAGTTCATAAGCTGATCGACAAATACCGCAAAACAGAAGGCGCAGGCTATTTCCAAACTCATGGCGACCATTACAACCCGGTCGGCAATGCGCTCATCTCCATGTATAACCGCCTCCGTGCCGGCGGCAAGGCGACTGTTTATGGGCAGTTGAATGAATTTAGCAAGGCGCTGGCCAGCACCGGCGGGATCGACAAGAGTGACGCGCGCGGGACGTTTGAGCGCATGGTCGAGCCGGCGACCAGGATCATGGAAGGCGCCAGCCTAAATGAAGCGTTTGATCAGAAGGGTGCCAATGGCAAGTGGCGATTCAGCGCTGCCGACCGTTATGTCGGCCACACTCGTCGAGAAGGCGGCCGAAAGGTCGGCGGCACACCGCAAGCGGCGACGGACACGATCATCAAGGACTTGGGCTTTCGGGGCCTGCAGTACGGCAACTCAGTCACCGATGACGAGCGCGCCCATCACGTTCAGAGGGCGGCCGAGGCACTGGTAGACCTCGCGGATGCGATTGGCCTGCCCGACAGCGCGATCGGCCTGAACGGCACGTTGGGGTTGGCGATCGGTGCTCGCGGAAAGGGTGGCGCCGTTGCCCACTACGAGTCTGGTCTCAAGGTCATCAATCTCACCCGCAAGAACGGCGTCGGTTCGCTATCGCACGAATGGGCTCACGCCCTGGACAACTACGCCTCTGATAGTGCCAGGGGGGACGGCTTCCTGTCGGATTTCCGTGGATCACCCGAAAAACGTCAGGCCATGACCGCTGTGGTGGATGCCTGGATGAACAGTGGATACGTCCGGCAATGCCACGAAACTCTTCGGGCCGTAAAGAAGGCCGGTGGCATGGTGAACGAGAAATACTGGATGAGCCATGTGGAGCTTTTCGCACGGTCGTTCGAGGCCTATGTCTCGCTGAAGCTCAGCAAGGCCGGCAGGAGCAACACCTACCTGACCCGCGAGCTGCATGACAGCGGCATGAACAAGGGGAATGCGGACCCCAAGGCGGGTGACGGCCTGTGGCCCACCCGGCAGCAGGCAGAGGCGATGGAGCCAATGTTCGATGCGCTGATTGCCCGGCTGCGGCAGGACGACTTCCCGGGGCCCACTAACCGGAACGACAGCCGCGACGAACGGATTTGGCGGTTCATGCACGCCATGGCGGGTGCCCGATGACCATCACCGCACTGCTGACCCGCCTGGGTGCCCTGGAGGCCCGCCTGGATGCCCGCCGGCGCGCCGAGGCCGCCGGCCAACTGGCCCTGGACCTGACCGGCGGCGCACCGGCGGCTGGCAAGGGCCCCGGCGGCGGGGAGAAGTGCGGTGGCGGCTGGATCGATCCCAAGAAGACCTGCCGCAAGGGGGAGGGGGGAGATCCCATCGATCGGCCCTATGAGGCCAAGCGGAGCAAGCCCAAGGAGACGATCGTCTTCCCTGAGCCGATCGTGGGTCCCACCGGCGCCAAGCTCACCGCCTACACCTGGCAGTGGACCCTCACCGAAGACGTTGACCACCGCGGCGAACCGGTCGAAAAGCGTGTCTCCGACTGGGAGAAGAGCATTGCCAACGTCGAAACCGGCCGGAACGTCGTCCACCAGTTCCAGGTGGAGGTGGGCGGCGAGACGCGCACCGTCAGCGCTGAATCGGCCCTGAAGCTGATGGGCTTCCTGAGCGAGACCGATCGCAAGGCCTTCGGCAGCCTCAAGAGCAGCGCTCGCACCGTGGCCAGGCTGCGCATGGCCCAGCAGGAGCTCGATCAGCAGGAGAAGCGCTGGCAGAAGGACTGGGATGAGGTTGGGGCCATGCCGCGGCCACCGCTTGAGGTCGGGGAATGGTCGGAGGAACCACCGGGCTGGCCCCGTGAGGGGTATCGCCGCCGCAGCTGGCGCGCCGGTGATGTCCAGCAGGATCAGATCTGGAATCAGCTCGGCGTCGACACCGACCAGGAGCAGGCAGCCCACATCTGGGCCCGCTGGATAGCCGTCGAGATGGAGAAACGCGGCTGGGACTACAAGGGGCAGGGGCAGACCGCGATGCGCGGCTATCTGCGCCGCAACCGCGAAGATCTGGCGAAGCGCCTGGCGCGTGCTGAGGCCAAGCTGATGGCGCAGACCCGCTCCAATCCGGGCGGAAACGAAAATAGCCACGAAAACGACCTCAGATCCCAGTCCCTGACTGGTTTCTCCCGCGTTTCCAGGGGGGGCGGAATAGGGGCCACGATCCGCGGAATAGAGGCCACGATCCGCTCCGACTCAGCCGACCGGATCGACAGCCTGCTGGCCCGCCTGGATGCCCTGAAGCGCCGTTGCAGCACCGGCTACGCCTGCGGGGCCGCGTGCATCAGCATCAAGAAGGAGTGCCGCAGCCAGCCGACTGCCACCACCAGCCGCGAACGCATCAGCCGCCTTGAGCAGCTGGCCAAGGGACAGATCAAGCCCCGCGGCATTGGCAACCCACAGCCCGAGGAAGCCCGGGCCCTGGCCGACAAGCTCCGCACCGAACGCGCCGAGCAGCAGGCGGTGGTCAAGGCCGAGCGGGAACGGCACAAGGCCGAGGCGGCCAAGAACGGCACCCGCAAACCGAGCGTCGTGGTCAAGCTCCGCCGGGCCAAGCCGGGCGGCGAGCACGGGCCGGACGGCCACTGGTATCCGGGAGGCGCTTGGATGCCCGAGGGCAATTTCGTCGGCGCCAAGCCCCTGGATGGCAAGGGCCAGGGCGACGTCCCTGATCAGAAGGAGAAGCCCAAGGACGGCCGAGAGCAACGGGTGGTGAGGCCCAAGCGGCCCAGCTTCCCGGAACGCCCCCTGAAGCCCAAAGGCGAGGGCCTGCCGCGGCCAACGGGCCTGAAGAAGATGGCCACCAAGAACGACGAGACGTTCTTCGGGGATGACGGCTACATCCGCTATCCACAGCCCAAAGGGGCGCCGGGACTGGCGGGCAGCCTGTTTGAGGCGGCGGTGATGCAGCGGATGACCACCGAGGAGCTCAAGTGGGCCACGGAGCAGATCCGGCAGAAGGTCTACGCCTCCGGCCGCCAGGACCTGCGGGAGTGGTTCGACGATTCCCAGGCGAACATCGATGACGACATCACACGCTACGGGGGGCCTGAGGAGTTCTCGAAGGACGACCGCTGGACCGCCCGCACGCAGACGATCGGCATTGACGCAGAACGCTACATCGCCGGCCGGCGGTTCATGTCCGCTTCACGGATCCTGTCCGGCGACATCAGCGCAGCGCAGCAGCGGCGGGAAGAGCGCCACCGGGATCCCCGCTTCGAGGACTGGATCGTGCCCGAGCACGGCGAGTATGACCGGTGGGTATGGGGCCTCAACAACGTCTTCAGAGCCGTGCGGATCCGGAGGGGCAGAGCATGAACAATCTGATGGACCTGCGCGGCCGGCTGGCGGCCCTGGAGCTGCGCCTCGATGCGGCCAAGCGGAAATGCAAGACCGGCTACAGCTGCGGCAATGCCTGCATCAGCCTGAAGAAGGAGTGCCGCAGCGATCCGCAGAGCAGCCTGAGCAGAGAGCGGGCCGAGCGCCTGATGGCCCTGGCGAGAGGCGAGATCAAGCCGAGGGGCATCGGCAACCTGACGCCGCAGCAGCGCGACCAGCTGACGCTGGAGATCAACAAGTTCCAGCGCACCGGCATCAAGCCGGCCTGGTATGTCGAACCGGGCAGCCACACCCGCGTCGATGACGAGCTGGACGTCAGCACACCGGAGGCCCGCATGGCCTTCGTGAAACACATGCGTGCGCGCTCCATCGCCCGGCCTGGTGCCAGCTACGACGGCAACACCCTGGCCGCGGCCACCTTGAAGCTCTGCGATCAGCCCGGGGAGGTGGGCCGGAATGCCCGCCGGATGGCCAAGTTCCTGATGGGCTCCAACGTGCTGGTCGCGGTCGACAGCATTGCTCCACACCTGCGCAGAGACAGCAAGATCGACGGGCCGATCAAGGATTCAGACATGGAGCACCTGCTAAGCGAGGAGGTGCTGAAGAAGGTGGAAGTGAACAGCCCGAACATCAGGCGGATTGTTGGCGAGATTGTCTTCGAGAAAGAACGAGTGAAGTATGTGAACGGCCAGATTCGGAACATCAAAACCAGCATGGAGGATGATCGCCGAATGGGGTGGGATACTCCTGCTGCCACGCATGAAGCACTCGCGCATCAGAAGCAAGAGCTGCAGCTGGCGAAACAGCAGCTCCAGTTGGACTATCGATTGCTTGCTGCGCAGCTGATGGGCAGGCCAGGAGCCGGCGGCCTTGCACACCGAAACGGCATCATCTGCATGATGGATGATCCTGATGACGCCGCCTGGAGGGGCGCCGGACTCAACCCTGAAGGGATGACAGCAAGTCTTGATCGGCACGTCAGCCAGTTTGGCCAGCCCGGCTACAAGGGTGGCGCCTATACCACTTCATTCCTGTCATCCCGCAATGATCAGCTGATGGCCACCTATGTCCATGAGGTCGGCCACATGGTTCACTTCGCCTCCGGCGATACCCGCAACACGATCGTGAAGATCAGCCCAGCGTTGGAGGGCAACATCCGCGACGCCGAACCCGGCAACCCTCTTGGCGGCTTGCTTGGCGACACTCGGCACTTCGTCAGCGACTACGCGATGACGAACCGGCTGGAAATGTTCGCAGAGGCCTTCACCGCCTTCGTCGTCTCACCGGCGGCGTTACGCCAGCGGTCGCCCGAGGTCTACGACTGGGTGGATGACGTGCTGCGACGCGCCCAGGCCACTCCGGAGGTCAAGCGATGATGGCGACAGCCACCGGTTCCCATTCCCAGATGGATCCAGCGCTCAAGGACGGGATGCTGAAGTGGCTGAAGCGCTACCGGGCCGCGGCCGGCGCCGAACGCCAGCGTCTGGGTGCCCAGATCGAGGCCTTCGCGCCCCTGTGCAGCACTCCCGCTGAGCAGGCCTGGGCAGATGTCGTGATCCAGAACCAGGCCACCTCGACGCCGATTGCGCTGGTGGCGCAGCGCGCAGACTTGGCCTACGCGGAGACCAGTGCTCTGCTGCTGAGCCCATCTGCCACCTGAGCGATGCACCCGATCCAGGTTCTGCAGATCCGCCTGGATGCCCTGGAGGATCGCCTGGATGCGCGTCGGATCAAGGTGAGCCCCGGCCAGCTGGCGCTCGACCTCACCGGCGGCGGCGCTCCGGGCCCCGGTGGTGAGAAGTGCGGCGCCGGCTGGATCGACCCGAGAAAGACCTGCCGAAAGGGTGCAGGTGGAGCGCCGGCCGCCGCCAAGCCCAGCCGCTTCATGCAGCTGCATCAGGCGACGCAGGCCCGCAAGGCGGCGGAACGAGAGCGGGCCGCCGCTGAACAGCAGGCCCGTGCCGCCCAGGACCGCGCCAACAGCACTGCCACCCTGCCGGTCGCCATCAAGTTGCAGGACGACGGGACGCTGCTGATCAACGGCCAGCCGCCGGCCCGGGCCCTGGGCGGCGGCGCCTTTGGGGACACCTTCATGGCCGAGACGCCATCGGGGCCTGTGGTCGTCAAGGTCGACCGCCTCACCAATGGCGATCCGCTGGATACCAGCTACGAGCCGCCGGACCGCCCGACGCAGCGCCGCAACATGGTCGAACGCGAGCGGGCAAGCATGGAGCGCGCCCATGCGCTCGGCCTTGGGCCCCGCCCGATCGGCCCGGTGCAGAAGCTGCAGGACGGCCGGCTGGCCTTCGCCTACGAAATGCTGCCCGGCGTCAAGCTGGCCGCCGACCACCGGGCGATGGACATCACCCCGGAGGCTGCAGAGGTGCTGCGCCAGCCTGGCGCCATGGCCCGCTATGCCGCCGGTGTGGCACGCATCGCCCGCACCATGGCCGATGCTGGCTTTCATCACGGCGATCTGCACGGCGGCAACGTGCTGCTCGGCCCCGATGGCACCCCGACCCTGATCGACTGGGGAATGGCCCGGAAGGTGGAGAACACCCTGCCGCACGAAAAGATCCGAACCGAGGCCGCGGCGCTGGCGGTGCTCGGCGGTCACCTGGTCAAGATCAACGAGCAGGTCAACGGCACGGACACCAAGAGCCGCCGGCTGGCGCGCCTGAAGCCTTCGATCGATCGTCTGGTCGGCCACGGCATGAGCATGAGCTTCAAGGCCGCCAAGGCTTACAAGGACGTGACCGACGCCTTCGACGAAGAGCAGTGGGCCGCCGGGTTTGAGGACACCGTCAAGAACCCGGGCGAGCGCATCCAGCAGGCCAATGCGCTGGTCAAGACCGGCGTTGACTTCCACACGGCCGAACGGATGGTGGGCCTGTTGCCGCCGTTGCCTGCTGCCGTCGTCAGGCAAGCAGAAGCGGCCCGGGACCGGACGTTCGGCCCCAAGCACCTGGAGAGGTTCCGCCGGGCCGTTGACCGCCACTACGCCGCCTGGGAGGCCGCATGAGCAACATCCCCGAGCACATCACGGCATGGGCGGCCTATCCAAAGGCCATGGACCGTGGCGATCTGAACGAGGCCGAGCGTCTCCATTGGCGCTGGCTTGAGTTGCTGTCAGGATCAAGTCGGACAGATGCCGATCCAGCGGTGAGCAACAAGAAAGAGGTCACCCAGCCGGCCGCGGCCGATGGCGGCATCGACTGGGCGAACGTGGCCAGCGAGGCCCGCACGATGGTGGAGCTCAACCGATCGGCCAGCGAGAGCTGGCAGGCCGGTGATCAGAAGGGCAAGCGGAAGCCGCAAGACGGCTGATCCGTGGCGGTGAGAGTCAGTGGGGCCTTGCGGCCCCGGGGGCGCCCTCAGAACCACTCCATCAGCTCGGCCTGGCTGTCAGCCAGTCCGGCGTCGATCGTGTCGGCAAGCTGGCGCATCTCTGCAGCCAGTGCCAAGCCCTGATCGAGGGAGCGTCCATACGCCTCGAGGGCCGCATCGATCTCGGCGAACAGATCGTCGAGATCGGGGTTGCCCGTGGCGGGGGCGGTGCGGGTCGAATCAGCCATGTGCATCTCGGGTAGGTGGCGAGTCCTCCGGCGGGGGACTCAGAGGTGCCGGTTGAGGCCACCTGCCGAGTGCGGGGCTGACCGCCCGCGGCGGCCGAAGCCGCTATGTCAAGGTGCCCAAGGCCCTGGAGCCGTTGTTGCCGTTGGAGGGCCAGATCCAGGCCTCTCTCCAACACCCAAATCCTATCAGAGAGCAAGCAGATACGAAGGGCAACAGTTGAGCACCTGCGAGAGGGCCCGCAGGCGGCCTGGCGTGGGTGCCAACGTGCCGGCCTCGACCTTGGCGACCCATGGATGCTGCACACCCAGCTGCTCCGCCAGCTGCGCCTGGGTCATTTCACGCGCCTGCCGCAGCACCCGCACCCTGGCGCCCAGCTGGCTGAGAACGTAGTCGTCGGGCGCGATTGAAAACACGTTCCGCTCAGGAACATTCAGCCCAAACCATAGATGCCACCTCGCAGGATGCAGGCAGGTTTCGATTGGCCATGAGCGAAGCGCTGCGCTTTGATCGCGCCGAGATCTCGTCCGACTGGGAGGAAACTCCCGAGGGCTATCTGCGCATCAATGCCACCTTCGCGCGCACCGGACTGCAGCGCTATCGGCGTCAGGACGGGAAGGAGGCAATCGAGTACCGGCCGGAGGAAGAGGTCTCCCGCAAGGACGCCCTGCTCTCCCTGGCGAACCTCCCGGTCACCCTGGAGCACCCGCCGGAGCTGCTGACACCTGAGACGTGCCGGGAGTACCAGCGGGGTCACACCGGATCGATGGTCGAGTACCGCTCACCGTTCGCGGTGGGCTTCGTCACGGTCACTGACCGGGAGGCCATCGACGCCATCAAGCGGGGTGATGCCCGTGAGGTGTCCGTGGGCTATCGGGTCAAGTTCGACGCCACCCCCGGCGTCACCCCCGACGGCCAGCGATACGACGGCGTCCAGAGGGAGATCTCAGGAAACCACGTGGCGATCGTGCGCAAGGGCCGTGCAGGCCCTGAGGTGCGGTTGCACATGGATTCCGCCTACGCCGTTGATCCCATCCCGGCCGACGGCCAACCACAACCCCAAACGGAGGATTCCATGACCGCTGTGGCAGCGCTCAGCAATGCCACCGAGGCCCTCGCTTCCGCCCTGTCAGCCCAGGTTCGGGCCGACGCCAAGGGCAGGAAGAAGGCACCTCCCCCCATGGCAATGGAGGAGGACGAAGAGGCCCGGGAAGGCAGTGACGACGAGGAAATGGAACAGTGCGACGAGGACGAAATGGACGGCGGTGGCGCCGCCAATCTCGGCTCCTACATGGTCTCCAAGAAGGACGGCGGCGGGAAGATGGTGCCCAAGGCCATGTACGACCGGGCCTGCGCCGAGCGCGATGACGCCATCGAGGCCCATGAGCGCGACCTGGGCCGCCTCGATGCCCTCGTCGATCGACTCGACTCGCTCGAGCTCGAGATCGACAGCCGCACCGATGCGGACGACCTCGACATCGACGCCCTGGTCACCGCCCGCCTGGAGCTGATCGATCGCGCCACGGCCATCACCGGCGAACGACCCACGTTCGATGGTCTCAGTAACCGCGAGCTGATGATCGATTCGCTCGAGAAGGTCGGCGTCGATCCGGAGCGCTTCGAGGGCCGCAGCGACGACTACGTGACGGCCACCTTCGACGCCTACGCGGAGCAGGGCATGGGCCGCAGCGACAGCGCCGACCCGCTGCTGAGCGCGATCAATGGCATCCCCGCCGATTCCGGCGGCCAGGACGCGGCCCGTGCGCGCATGATCCGCGCCCAGCAGGAGAACTCCCGCCGGGCCCTCACCATCACCAAGGAGTGATCCCATGGCTCAGACCTTCACGCCCACTGCGGTCAGCTCCGGCGAGGGCGCGCAGTTCAACTACCCCCTGCAGCTCGATCGCGGCCTCCCCGGCCAGATCGCTGATCTCGCCACCCTGCGGGTGATCACTGGCGCCAACGAGACCGGCAACCTGCTGGCCTATGGCGTCCCCGTCGTTGCCAACAGCGGCGGCGTTCTGGCCAACAGCTGCCAGCTGGCCACCGCCGCCGGCGCGATCCTCGGCATCACTGCCCGCTCCTCCACCCAGGAGAAGCAGAACATCCCGGCGATCGGTTCGGCCCCCAACTACAGCGAAGGGGTCCCGAGCCTCAAGGCCGTCAACATCCTCACCCAAGGGACGATCTACCTGGAGGTGATGGAGGCGGTCGGCCCTGGCGACACCCTGCGCTTCCACAAATCCGGCACCCATGCCGGCAAGTGGGGCAAGACCGCCAGCAATGGCAACACCCTCGCGCTGGCTGCCGGCGGCTGGGTGATCCGCAAGGCCGGCGCTGCTGGCCTGGTGCTGGCGCTGGAGATCAACACTCCAGCCCAGCTCACTTTCACCGCTGACACCGCACCCGGTTGAGGAGGCATCGACCAATGACTGTTCGCATGGACAACGCCACGCCGGGAGTGTTCCTCCTGCGTGAACTCGAGCACATCCTGCCCAAGGTTTTCGAGAAGACTTACGCGGAGATCCCCTACTCGCGGATCGTCCCCGTCTCGAATGAGGTCCCGGAAGGCGCCGAGACCTACAAGTACGAGATCTATGACAAGGTCGGTGACTTCGACCTGGTCGGTGACTTCGCCAGTGATCTCCCCACCTCCGACGTCCGTCGCGGGGAGATCATCAACACGATCCGCAACTTCGGCGGCTCCTTTGTCTACACCACCGAGGAGCTGCGCAAGGCGCAGTTCGCCAAGGTGTCCCTGGAGCAGCGCCGCGCCGACGCCGTGCGTGACGCCTACGAGCGCCGCGCCAACAAGGTGGCCCTCTTCGGCTACCCCGGTACCGGCCTGCGGGGTTTCTTCAACCACCCGACGGTCGACAAGATCGTGGTCACCGGCTCGTCCAGCGATGGCTGGTTCGACTCCGCCAGTGTCACCCCCGATCAGATGCTGGCCATCTTGAACGAGGGCATTACCTACCAGGTGAACGCCTCGAACATGGTGGAGCGCCCGGACACGATGCTGCTTCCCTACAGCGTCTACCGGAAGATCAGCACCACGCCCCGGAGCAACGTCTCCGATACCACGGTGCTGGAGTATTTTCTGCGCACCAATCCGTACATCACCCAGGTTGAGCCCATCAATGAGCTTGATCCGGCCAACTCCGGCGGCGCTCTCAGTGCCCCCCGGATGGTGATCTACAAGCGCGATCCCGGGAAGCTCCAGTTCCACGTGCCGATGCCGCTGAAGTTCCACCCACCCCAGCCCAAAAACCTGGCGTGGAGTGTGCCTGCAGAGGCCAAGATCGCCGGCGTGGCGCTCTACTACCCCAAATCCATCACCTACGTCGATAAGGGCTGAACCCCATGAGCCTCGCCATCGCCTACACCCCTGAGCTGGTTGATCCCGTCCTCGCCAACGTTTCCGGCGGCGCGGTTGTGGTCGCCTTCCCTGGAGAAGATAAGTGCCTGGTTCTCAAGCCGGGCAACAACTTCAACATCGACCAGGAGCTCTGGGCCCGCGCTCAGGAACTCACCCCCATCCGTGAGCTGCTTGAGCAGCGCCTGGTGGAAGAGATCGACCTCACCACCGAGAAGGTCAGCGAGACCCCGGCCGCGGCCGTCATCTCGATTGCCACGACCGAGCAGCGCGCGGCGCTGCGGCTGATCCATCACTCCCGTGAAGCGGCCCAGCTGCAGGCCTGGCACGACGCAGACGAGCGGATGGCGATCCGCAACGCCTGCAAGCGGCGCCTGGCGGAGATTGAGGAGGGGCAGGGCTGACCATGGCAGTCCCCAGCCGATCGGCATTTCTGGCTCGGTTCCCGGAGCTGGCGATCCACCCCGACGCCGTCGTGGATGGGTCGCTGGCGCTGGCCGGCCGGGTCTGCGGTGAGGACATCTGGGGGGAGCTGCACAGCGATGGTGTCGCCTACTACGCCGCCCATCTGGTGACCCAGCGGGTGCGGCAGGTGGGCGCCTCCGTCGATCAGCGGACGGCTGATCCCGCTGGAGAAGGTGTGATGAGCACCTTCTACGGCACGCAGTACGAGGCCCTGCGCCTCACCCTTCCGCTCACCGGCTTCGTCGTCTGATGCCCCTTCCCGTCGCTGCTTTCGCCCCGTGGGGCAATGCCCAGCTGACCTTCACAGTCAGCGGCTCTGCCATCACCACGGACGCCGCGACCGGGAACCCTGTCGCCAGCCTCGAGACGATCGAGGTCCTGGCGGCCTTGAAGCTCTCCGGCCCTGATTGGAGCTCAGAGCCAGGGGTCGACACCACGCTCTACCGCTGCAACGGCCGCCTGCTGTATCCCGCCGTCCTGGACGAGCGGATCACGAACGGCAGCAAGGCCGCGGCGGTGATCAACGGCCTCACCGGTCGTTTCGAGCTGGTGTTCGATCTGGCAATGGACGAGTCGGCGTATCCGACCATCCGCCAGTCGATCAGCGGCACGTTCCGGGTGCTGGGCGGCAAGCAGCTGCCTCCCCCTCCACCGCCCCCACAAGCCCCCTGAGGAGGACAGACCCATGCCGCTGGACCTGCGCATCGACGACGCCCTCAACGAAGCCTGGGACGACCTGTCGGCCTATCTGGGCCGCCGGTTCACCAAGGAGATCTCTGACGAAAAGTGGGATTGGCCCCGCGAGCCGACCCCGCGGGACATCGTCGACACCGGCAACCTGCGCCGCAGCCTGCGAATCACCCGTGGCCTGAGCCAGGAGCTCGAGACCTTCTTCGACTGGACAGCCCCCTATGCGGCCGTGGTGCATGACGGGGCGGTGTTCAAGGCCACCGATGCCGAGGGCAACGCCCGAAGCATGCCGGCCAGGCCGTGGACCCGGCCAGTGCTCTACGACCGCGACACCGTGGTCCGGCAGTTCGAGGCCAGGTTCAGGCTGGCCATGCGCCGGAGGGCCGGGCAATGACCCTGCCTGTGGTTGCCGGTTGCAGCGTCCGCCAGCTGCGTGAGGCCCTGCTCGAGCTGTTCGGTAGCGAACTGGGCACCTACACCCTTCCCAACGGCACCACCCAGCCGGCCCTGTATGTGGTCGGCCGGTCCCAGGTTCCGCCGGACTGGCGGGTCAGCGGCATCGAATGCGTGCTGACCAATCCGCCGCCCCTGCAGCACTTGGGAGGCCTCGGAATGCTCAAGGCGCAGCGGATCTGGACCCTCCAGTTTCGCTGTTACGACATCACGAAGGACCTCAGTGGGGTTCAGCTACTGGCGTACAGGGCCTGGCCCTGGGCGAAGCCACGTGGACTCCCCCAGACCGACAACACCTACGAGCAGCTCACCTACGAGCTGCCCGATCCCGTTCTGATCACCCCGCTCTAGGAGTAGCACCATGGCCAATTTCGCGATCGGCGCGGCCTTCCACAAGGCGCACCGCACCCTTGTTCGAGCTGTTCCCCTGGTGGCACCGCAGCGCCTGTTTGCCGTGCGCGACAGCGCCGGCTTCGTGTCGCTGCCCACCCTGCCCCCAAGCCAGGGCTACATCGAGATGCAGGGCATCACCAGCGGCAGCTTCCAGGTCGACGACAACGACCAGGAGTTTCGCCTGTTCGGCGATGACGGCTGGGCCGACTCGGTGACCACTGGCAGCCGGGTGCGCTCCAGCATGCGGAGCTACTTCATCAAGGACATCGAGGTGCCGGCTGGCTCCACGGTGCCCCAGTTCCGCGGCGACTACAGCGAAGACTTCGCCCTGATCGAGCGGGCCCGCTACGACAAGGAGTTCGAGATCTACTTCGAGATCCTCAAGGAGATGGGCCGCCTCAATGGCAGCACCGGCGACTACATCTACGACTACGCCGGCTTCAATGGCGTCTGCCGCAACTACAACGACGGCGGCCAGGCCGAGGGCCTCACCGAGATCAGCTTCGACGTGATGAGCCGCGGCAGGCCGGTGTTCGGCCGCTACAACGCCGGCGGCGCTCCCCTGACGATCGGCCAGATCCAGAACACCCTGCTGTTCCTGGTGGCCGGCACCCGTCAGGCGGCTGTCTCCCCCGTCGACAACGCCGACGACGTCGCGACCACCAGCAACGTGGTCGTCACCTTCACCAGCAACGGCACGGCCGCTCTCACCCAGTTGGCGCTCGGCAGCGAGGACGGCAGCGGCTTCCGCCTCGAGGTGGCCTCCAGCGGTCAGCTGGTGCCCGCAGCGGTCTCGCTCGGTGGCGTCGGCTCCAACGTGGTCACGATCAACCCGACGACCGACCTGGCCGCGGCGACGATCTACCGGCTGCGGATCGCAGATGGTGCCATCACCCAGGCGGTGGATGGCAGCGGTAATGCCTCCCCAAGCGGCTTCCGCAAGCCGATCCAGGGATTCACCACCACCTTCCGCACTGCCTGAGGCGCCTAGCCTGAACGAGAGGTGGACGGAGCCCCGGGACGCCGGGGCTTTTTCATGCACTTTCACGCCCTGCTACAGGACAACCGCAGCCAGGTGTTCCTGATCCACTGCACTGCCGACACGGCAGAACTGCAGGTGGCTCTGCTGGTGGTCGATGGCTTCGTTGAAGACGGATGGCTGACCGTCAAGGATCCAACGATGGACGGCGTCGCCTACCTGGTGCAACTTCCCACAGAAGTGATCGCTCAGCCGGAGCGCTACAAAGGATACGACTGCGTTCTCCCCCTCAAAAGACTCACATGAGTAGCAAAGAACTGCTGTTTGATTCCTTTGCCACCGACTACGAAACGATCGGCAAGCTGCGTTTTCGTCGCTACATCGATCTGCTGGGCGCCGAGCTCGAGGAGATGGAGCAGGCTCAGCGGCAATCGACCCAGGCGCTGCTGTCGATGATGACCCTGGCCAAGCGGATCAGCGATGCCAGAGAGGTGCCCTTCGAGGAGGTGATCAACAAGCTGACGAGCGGCACCTTCGCCGACTCGCCCTGGATCGCGGAGTTCAGCGAGGAGGCATTCATGCTGGTCAGCAGTCTGCCGATCCAGAGCGTGATCGACTCGCAGATGATCAACCTGTTCATCCTGTCGCGCGCGGAGATCGAGGGCCCCGACGGCTGGCAGCCGATGGATGACTGGGATCTGGACGCCACCCGCCGACTGCCCGGCAAGTTCCGCCAGCAGATCCTGGCCTTCATCCGCCAGGAGCAGACCGGCGAAGAACCGGCCGCGGCCGGCAAGGGAAAGGCCAAGGCGTCGGCCAGCTGAGTGTCGACGCCCAGATCGCGCAGCTGCGCACCGCCCTGAAGACCCCACCGGTCGACCTGAACGAGATCTACGTCGCGATCAACAGCAGCGGTTTCTCCGACCCCCGCTACCAGGCGGCGCAGTTCGGGCGGCAGCCCTGCCGCAAGATCTTCAAGGTGCTGGAGATGATCCTGCGCCAGGAGCGCGAGCGGACCAACGCCCTGGCCTACACCACGGCACGGGTGGGGATGACCGTGCAGGTGGCGGCCAGCATGGGCAAGGCCACCTCCACCCTCGAGGACTGGCTGCCCTACCGGATGGAGAACCCCGACGGGCGGCCGCGGCTGGCGGCTGATGCAGCAGCGACGCTGCGGCAGCTGATCCAGACCCGTGCATTGCCGATGCCGGTGATCGCCTTCCTGATGGAGGACCTGAAGAGCGCAGACGTGCTGAATTGAGGCGCGGCCAGAATGGAGAACAGGCGAACGATCGTTGGAAGGAATCAGCCTCGGCTCAGCATTCCTGCGGCTCTACGGGGATCGCAGCGCGCTGGATCGCGAGCTGGCGGTCCTCAAGCGCTACACCGACCAGCTTGAGAAGCAGGGCATCACGGTCAAGTTCGACGCCGACACCGGCCAGGCGTCGCGCGAGATCGATCAGCTGCAGAACCGGCTGAACGGCCTCAATCAGATCCTGGCGGCCGTTGGCCAGGGCCTGCAGGGCGACGGCAATGCGTTCCAGGGCCTGGCAGAGAGCCTCAGCAACCTGTCGTCGCGCCTCAGCGCTTCCGGTGGTGCGCTTGGGGGCTTCTCCGGCGCCCTGAGCGGGGCGATGGGTGCCGCCGGCCGGGCCCTGCCTGTCCTGGCCCAGATCGGTCTGGCCGCCCAGGGCCTCCAGGCCATCTTCTATGGCGTCTCGGCCGCGGTGAACAGCGTGCTGGCGCCGCTGAAGCAGCTGTCGCAAGAGGCCGGCCGCTTCAACCAGCAGGTGGCCGAGGCGGGCATCTTCACATCGCAGTCGTTCGGGATCCTGGGGCCCGACGGCAAGGCGATTGAGGGCACCGCCAACCAGATGCGCGCCGTCCGGGGCGTCATCACCAAGGAGTACAAGGAGATTCAGAAGGAAGTTGCCAAGATCTCGGGCGCCACCGCTTCCGAGATCTACGAGGGCTTCAACCTCATCTTGCAGAACAGCGCATCGCTGGGCAAAGAAGGGGAGAACCTGGGCAACATCCGCAAGCTCAGCACCCGCCTGGCTGCGGCCACCAATGTGCTGGGGGTTCCGGGCGATCAATACCGCTCGGAGGTGAGCTCCCTGCTCACTGGCGACGTCCAGATGTACGACCAGCTGGCAAACAAGCTCTATGGCGCTGGCGCCAGGGAGAAGATTGCGCAGCTGAAGGAAGAGGGAAAATACTACGAAGACCTGATGCAGAAGCTGGAGAAGCTGTATCAGGGGCAGGAAGTTCTGAGCGCTTCGCTCTCAAACGTTCAGAGCAACTTCGAGGACGTTTTTCAGACAATCAACACTGAGGGCGGGCAGGCGCTGGAGCGCGGACTGGCCATGGGCCTGAAGGCGGTCCTCGACAGTCTCGACAGCCTGCAGGGCAGCTTTGCCGGCGCCATGCGTGGCATCTCGGAAGCGATTGAGCCTCTGCTGCGCATGCTCGGCGAGATCGGTGGCTGGCTGGTGTCTCTCGGCTCGATGGTGGCCTCGCTGGTGCAGATCGTTGCGGACGTCGGCGCGGTGGGGATGAATCTCATCGGCTTGGGCCTGCTGCCAGTCTTCAAAGCCTTGGGCGGCATCCTGCAGGTCATCGCCAAGGTGTTCGAGCTTGTGGCTGCGGCTGCCTCGACCGCGCTGCGTCCGATCAGTGTTTTTCTTCGGGTGCTGACTGGTCAGACGGTCGACAGCATCGACTCGTTCTTCGACAAGATCCTGAAGTTCTTCGACGACCTGATTGCCAAGGCCGAGGGGGCCGCTGCCACGGTGGCGCGGCCCTTTGTCGAAATGGCCAAGGGGGTGGCGTGGCTTGATGGCAAGCTCCGGGGTATGACGCCGCAGGAGATTGCGCAGCGGCAATCGGTGATCGAGTCCGAGTTCGCGACCTCGTTGGGGGGAGCGAAAGAGCCCGAGCTGCGGTCCCTGAACCTGTCTGACAGCACCAAGAAGCTGCTGCAGGAGCGCGAGGCGAGGCTCGGCACGGGAAGCACCCGCCGGCTGAACGAAGCCAAGGAGCTGAGCCAGCTGGTGCAGGACCGGGTCAAGAACGAGATCCAGGGCCTCGAGCAGACGCTGCGGCTCATGGGTGCTCAGAAGGGCCTGCAGCAGTCGATGAATGAGCTGGCCGAGAGCCGCCGCGGCCTCGAGACCAACCGTGCCAACTTCGCCATCCAGGTGGCCGCTTCGCCGGAGGCCCGCCTGGCGGCAGACGAAGCTCGCAACGACTTGGCGCTGCGGCAGGAGCAGCAGCGGATTCAGGAGCGGCGGGCCCTGCTGGGCACCGAGCGGGAGATGCTGCAGACCCAGCTGCAGATCCAGCTGAAGCAGCAGAAGCTGCAGCAGGAGCAGCTGCGCATCCAGCGCCTCGAGCTGCAGATCCAGCGGGAGAAGGCTCAGGCCGCCATCGCCGACATCTCGAGCCGGATGCAGGTGGTCCGGGCCAGCAGCCCGGAGTTCAAGTCCCTGGCGCGGCAGCGGAGTGAGGCCCAGGCGGAGCTGCGGCTCAGGAACCAGCAGCTGGAGATCGTTGACCGCACCGTTGAGCTCGGCAACGAAATGGTCGGGGTGATCCAGCAGACGAACGCCCTCGAGGGCCGGACGCTGGACATCAAGGGGCAGCAGCTGGGCATTCAGGAGCAGCTGGCGGGCGCCACCCGCGAGCAGCAGGCCCAGCTGGCGGAGCTGCAGCAGAAGGAGCAGGCAATCACAGCGGAGCGCGACAAGCGGCTCGAGAAGGGCAAACAGGAGATCCGCGATCAAGAGAACGAGCTGCGCAAACTCGAGAGGAAACTGGAGGATTCGCGCGAGCTGGAGAAGGTTGACCGCGCCAGGCTGGAGCTGCAGCAGGCCCAGGCCGCGGCTGCCGTGCAGGAGGCCGAGGCCCAGCTGAAGGTGGCCCAGGCGCAGCAGAACGCGACCGACAGCCCGACCAGCGTCCAGGCGGTGATCGGCGCCCGCATCGAAGCACTGGCCGCCGGCGCGCAGGGCTTTGTGTCGGAAGCGGATGCCACCCGCAAGGTCTATGAGGCCCGTCAGCGGCAGCTGCAGCAGGAGCAGGAGCTTCAGCGCAAGCAGCTGCAGGTTCAGCAGGAACGGGAACGCACCGAGCTGCAGCTGGCGGCGGTGCGGCTGAACATCGAGGGTCTGCGCGCGAAGAACTCGCAGATCGAGCTGGAGGCCCAGCGGGAGCAGCTGAAGCTGCAGAAGCAGCGTGATCAGATCAGCGCCTCTGTGATCCAGAACGCGCAGGCGGGTCCGGCGATCGGAAGCTGGGTGGGCGGGGGTTACCCTCCGGCACCGATCCTCCCCCCTACGCCAGGTGGAGCTGCCACCCCCGGAGGCGGGGTGGGTGGCACGCTGCTGAGCCGACTGATCGGGAGCCACGAAAGCTACGGAGGGAACTACGGAGCGTTCAACCGTGGAGGGAGCAATAACGGACACACCGCACATGGAAGCGGGATTGATCCGAACCTTGTGAACATGACGATTGCCGAGATTCAGCGGCGTCAGCTGGCTCCTGGTGTGCCTCGTAGTCAGCAACTGCACGCGGTCGGCAAGTATCAGATCATTGGTTCGACCCTGCAGGGGCTTATGCAGGGCCGCTATGGCGCCACGGGCGTCAGCATGAGCGATCGCTTTACCCCGGAAGTACAGGAAAGGCTTGGCTATCTATTGGCCCGTAACCGTGTTCAGGGTGTATCCGTTGAGCAAGGCATGCGCGGGCTGCGCCAAGAATGGATCGGCTTGCAGTATGCGAATACCGCAAAGCTCCGACAAGCGGTTATCGAGCTTCAGAACTCTTCTCCTGGACAGTGGTTTGGGCCGACCACCGCTCCGGCCTTTGATGCTGCAGGTCAGGCGGCCAGCCTTCAGAACTCGATCGAGAGCAACGCCAACAGCATCCGGGACAACGCGGCACTGATTCAGCGCACCACGGAGGCTCTGGAGCGCCTGAACAACGTGCTGATCCCCAACCTGGTGCAGACGCAGTCTCTGCAGGCCGAAACCCTGACGACCAGCCAGCGGGCCAAGACGGAAGAGCTGCGGATCCAGGCCGTCCGCGATCAGCTCACCGCCGAGGTTCTCAAGACCCCTCGCGGCCGCCTGGCGGGCCAGCTGACGGAGGCCACCGCCGGCAGCCTTGGCAACACGATCCGGGGCCTGCTGGGGCAGTTGTTCAGCAGCGAGGGCTTCGACCTGGCGGGGCTGACTGAGAGCATCACGCGCACGATGGCCGAACGGTTCACCGGCGCCCTGCTGGAGGCAGCCCTGGCGCCGATCGAGAAACAGCTGACCGAGAACCTGTTCCGCACCTTCAGCGGTGTGGACGTGGAGGAGCAGGCCCGCAAGCTGGCCCAGGAGCAGGCAACAAGCCAACAGCAGGCCGCGGCCTCCAGCCTCAACACTGCCGGCAGCACACTGCAGCAGGCCGGCACCGCCCTGGGGCAGGCCGCAAGCGCTCTGACAGGGGGCAGCGGCACCGGCGCACCCGTCCCCCTCGCCGTAATGCCCTTCCAGGAGACCGGGGCCGCTGCTGGTGCCCTGGTGCCCAGCGCCGCCGGCCTAGCGCAGTCGATGGACAACGCCGGGCAGGTGATCGACGTGGTGGCCACCACCGCGGGCCGCACGGCCGGCGGCTTCGAGGGGCTGATGCAGAGCCTGGGCCGCGTGGGCGCCGTGCTCGGCGGCGTTGCCATGGCCACCGGCGGCGTGCAGCAGATGTCTGGCGGTGGCACCTACAACACGCTGATGGGCCTGGCCGGCGTGTTCGGCTCGATCGGCAGCCTCACCAGCCTGTTCGGTGGGTCAAAGGCACTGACGGGGATGTCGGCCAAGGGCTACCAGGCCAACGGCCTCGGCATCGCGGGCCCGAACTGGGGGATTCCCCAGCGGGCCCGGGGCGGCCCGGTCACCAGCAACCGCGCCTACCTGGTCGGTGAGCGGGGGATGGAACTCTTCGTGCCGGGCGCCAGCGGCACCGTCATCCCGAACGACAGGACTCAGGCGCTGCTTCAGGCCCGCAGCGCCCTGGGCGGCGGCTCCGCCGGCGGGGGGGCGTCGGCTGCGGCCTTTGAGGCCAGCCGTGAGGCCGTTGCAGCCGTCGCCACGGTGACCCGGCAGCAGCAGGCCGCGCAGGCCCTGTCCGTCGCCATGGCGGCCCCGGCCAGGCCCCTGGACGTGCGCTTCGAGAGCCGGGTGATCAACGGGGTGGAGTACGTGACCGCTGAGCAGTTCCAGCAGGGTTTGCGCGATGCGGCAGAACGGGGCCGGGCCATGACCCTCAAGGACATGCGCAACAGCGTCAAGGTCCGCAAGTCGCTGGGGATGGGCTGATGGCGGTCGCACTCGCCAACTTCATCCGCTTCCGCTCCGGAGGTGAGTACGTGGCCGGCCGAGACTTCCAGAACTTCTGGATCGGTGAACAGCGGCAGCGCGATGGCGTCACCTACCTGTTCGCGCCCTTCGCGGTGAGCCCCGGCGCCGGCACCAAGGGAGGCGACCGCAGCGATTCGGCGGTGGTGGCCCCGGCCAACGCTCTGGCCGTCAACCTCTTCGTCGAGGCGTGCAACGAGCGGTGGTTATGCGAAATCTGCATGGTCCTGCTGGATCCGGAGACCTTCGAGGAGCAGTACCAGATCACCCGAGAGACCTGGGTCTGCAGCAGGCCCGAGGTCAACGTCGGCAACGAGACCGCGATTCTGCGCCTCACCTCCCCCCTGGACGCGGTCGACTCCCAGATCCCCCGTCGGACCCTCAGCAGCAATCTGGTGGGCAGCCTGCCGAGCACCGGCTCGCTGTCGGTCTCGTGACCGCGAAAGCCTGGATGCGCTACGTCGGCATGCCCTACCGGCTGGGGGGCGATCCCAGCCAGGGCCGCGGCACCGACTGCATCCGGTTGGTGCTCAGCGTGCTGCGCGATGCCGGCCTGGACCCGCCGCCGGTGGAGCGCCGTTGGTATCAGCTGCTGGCACAGCGGGACATGGCCGCAATCGAGCGCGACTGGTTCACACTCACAGAGCAAACATCGGGGCCAGAGCAATACGCAATGACGGTCCTTCCGGCTGATGGAGACTTCTCGATCGCCGTTGTCGTCGACAATGGGCTTCTGACGGTGAGGGCTACGCTTGGGGTCGTGTGGGTGCCGCTGAGCAGCATGCGGCCACTGAACTATCGGCGCCTCCGGAATGCCTGAACTGCCCCTGCTGCCGTCAGATCGCTACATCGCCGATCTGCTCGGCCTGACAGAGGATCAGTTCCGCCTTTACCAGGCGGAGGTGCGACGGCGGGCCGCGGCGCAGCCCCGCCCGGCGGTGGTGAATGAGCCGGCCACCCTCGCCACCATCTCGCTGGTCGCCACCTTGATCAGCGTCGGCCTGACGATCGTCGCCAGCTTCTTCAAGCCCAAGCAGCAGCAGCCTCCGCGGCTGCAGCAGAACCAGACCCAGGGCCAGACCGTCAGCGATGTGCGCCGTTTCGTGCCGCGGAATGGCTTCGACTCGCTGCAGGAAGTGGCCCGCATCGGCGACTTCATCCCCCTGGTCTACGCCAAGCGGGAACTGATCGATGGGCAGTTCTACGGAGGCGTGCGGGTGAACGTGCCGCTGATCTGGAGCCAGATCCAGGCCCTCGACAAGTCGCAGCTGCTGCGCGCCATGTTCCTGATCGGCGAGGGCGATCCGAACCTCCAGATCGATCCGGCCAACATCGCGATCGGCAACAACACCCTCGGCAGCTACCTGCTGGGCAACACCGATAACGCCCGCTTCACGGTCTACTACCGGCCCAATGGCGGCCGGATCACCAGCGCTGATCGGCTGATCGGCACCGGCAACGACCCGGGCAGCCTCCAGGCCGATGACGCCTACGTGGTGCCGAATGCCGCCGGCGATCTCGCCCCGGACTTCTGCCACGCCCACCGGCCCACCAGTCAGACCCAGTTCGGGGTCTACACCCTCATCGGCAACGGCTTCGGCCTGCGCGTCAACCCCACCCTCCGGCCCGGGGTCAACGCCCAGATCACCGTCGACGTGAACGGCAGCAAGAAGAACACCAAGGCCGAAGGCCGTGTCGTCTGCGAGCCTGACTACGTGAGCCTGGCGCAGCGCAAGAAGTTCCAGGCCCGCTTCTCCGGTCGCAGCGGCCTGATCCTGCAGAACGGCGACACCTGGACCTACCACCTCAGCAACACCACCGACGCGGAGACCACGTTTTCGGCCGGTCCGGACGTCAGCGCATGGGACACCCGCATCGAGGTCGCCACCAACCCCTTCCCAGACATCACCGACGCGACCGTCAAGGGCTGGCTGTCGATGGGGCCTGTGCTGGCCACCAGCAACCAGCTGTCGTCTCTGGCGACCCTCAACACCACGGCGATCGAGCTCGCCCTCGCGCTCGAGGACGACGGCACCTACGTGATCGACTACTCGATCTTCTTCGAGCGGGGCAGCAAACAGATCTTCACCGAGCACCTCGTCAGCGTCAGCAAGGTCACCACTGCCGGCTCGCCGCCGGTGGTCTCCTTCACCTACACCAACGCCAGCGCCATCATCACCGTCTCGGTCAACGATCGCCTGGACGTCCACCAGGAGCGCTCTGGTGATGTGGCCGCGGCAGTGGCTGGCCGGCAGAAGACCTGGGATGACGCCCTGCAGGTGGGTGAGCTGATCAAGATGGGCAGTGCCCTGGCGATCGTCACCGCCCGCAGCCCTTCAACCATCGGCTTCAACTCGGACGCCGACTTCGAGCCTGTCATCCCCAGCCAGGGCAATGCCATCGACGTCACCCTGACCGTGATCCGGCCCGGCACCGCCCAGACGATCCCACTGGCGGACCTTCAGCGCGATGCCGATGACGACCCGGCATTCAAGGTCGCGACCGACTTCCCCCACCTGTTCCGCGTCGCGATCGCCACTTTCGCCACCCTGCGCGAGTGCCGCATCGTCGAGATCTGCATCCGCAGCAGCCTCGGGATCCGGATCGCTGGCCTCTGCAACTTCCGCGACACCCTCACCTACAACGAGATCGACGACAGGGCCTGCTACGACAAGGAGGACAACAAGATCGCCCCCGGCGACTACCTCACGGTCGACCTCTTCAACAGCGGCCAGATGAACAGCTCGGAGGAGCGCTACAGCTTCTTCCGCCTGCGCTACCGCGAGGCCGGCACCCAGGGCCCCTTTATCGACCTGGAACCCTGCCTGGGCGTGCGTGGGATCACCCAGCAGAACGTCTTCAACGACCTCCGTCTGGTCATGCCCGACGTCAAGCGGTGGGAGTTCCAGATCGAGCCCCTCTCCGGTTGGGAGATCCGCTCCGGAACCGCCACCGGTGATCTGGAGCTGATCGATTCCAGCCTCACATCTGAGCGCAGCGTGACCGCCGGCGCGGTGACCCTGCAGTTTCGTGGCGCCGTCTCGGTCTCCGGTCCGTTCATCCCGGCGGCCAACCGCACCAGCGAGGGCGACAGCCGTTTCCAGCTCACCAGCGTCCAGCGCGGCGGCCGCGGCGAGATCGGCATCGGCTATGCCAACGGCAACAGCTACCTCGATCGCTGGGGAAAGCTGGCCGAGGCGTTCATCTACGAGGAGGTGCGCACCAGTGCCGAGGGCGGCCCGGAGCATGAGGTCGTCAACATCAACGAGATCATCCCCAACCCCGTCGCACCCCTCTACGACCGCCTGGCAGTGCTTGGCTTCAACGTCCGCAGCGGCCCAGAGTTCCAGCAGTTCGGCCAGCTCTCCGTCTACGTCACCCAGGGCCTGCAGGCCACCCACCTGTTCCCGGAGGTGCTGCTGGATGCAATGACCAATCCGGACTACGGCCGCGGCGACCTGATCACCCTCGAGCAGATTGACGTGGAGAGCTTCGAGGCCGCGGCGACCTGGTGCTACGAGCGGCGTCTGTTCTTCGATGGTGGCGCCGTCGGCAGGGTGAACATCCGCCAGTGGGGCGCTGATGTCGGTGCCGCCCACCTGCTCCTGTTCGGCGAGAGCGGCGGGCGGTTCTGGCTGCGGCCGGCCTGGCCCGGCACCGTCGCCCGGCCTGAGCCGGTGGAGATCCGAGGGATCTTCACCGCGGGCTTCATCCAGGAGGGCACGTTCTCGCTTCAGTTCTTCGAGCCGGAGGACCGCCGGCCGATTCAGGTCTCCGTCCGCTACCGGGAGGAGCGCCTCTCCACCAGCTTCGATAACCCCGGCCTGTTTCCGGTCGAGCGGGAGGTGCTGGTGCGCGAGGCCTCACCCTTCGCCAGCGAGACCGACCCGATCGAGTCACTGGACCTGTCGGACTACTGCACCAGCCGGCGGCACGCGATCGATGCCGGCAAGTTCGTGGCCCGGATGCGCCGCATCCCTGATCACGCCGTCCGGTTCTCCACCACCCATGAGGCCCTGGTGGCGCCCCTGGCGCCTGGCGACTTCATCCGGGTGGTGATGGACGTCACCCACACCCAGGAGCTCCGCAACGGGGCCGTGCTGGGCGATGGCTCCCTGGTTTCGACCCAGCCCCTCGAGGATGGGGCCTATTCGGTCCTGGCCTGGGACGGCAGCAGCAACAGCGAGCCGGCGATCACCACCCTCTCGGTCAACGCCGGCGGCAGCCGGGCTACCCCCGCCGGCGTGATTTTCACCCTGGTGAACAGCGCCACCCAGGCCTTCACCTACCAGATCGAGCGCATCACCCCACCGGAGGACGGCGGCTACAGCATCGAGGCCGTTCACATGCCCACCAACGACGACGGCATCCTGCTGCTGGCCGCCGGCTTCGATGATGAAACCAACTGGATCATCCTCGACTGATGGCCGTGCCCTTCCCCGACATCGAGCCCAGCACGCGCCGCTTTATCGCGCCCGACTGGCCGACCAGCGAGAAACGCAGCCAGAGCGGCACCGTGAGCGTCCGCCTCTGGGGCAGCAAGGCCGGCGACGGCCAGCTGGCCCTCGGCTTCAACAACATCCGCGACGAGATCGGCCAGCAGATCCTCGCCGCCCATCGGCAGGCCAAGGGGGCCACCCATGAGCTCAAGCTGCCTCCCTCGATCTTTGCCGGCTACAGCGGGCCAATGGCTGCCTGGCTGCAGGAACAGCTGGCTGCCGATGGCCTCCGCTGGTTCTTCAAGAAAGGCCAGACCCCCGACATCGAAAGCGTCGTTCCGGGCATCTGCTCAGCGAAAGTCACGCTGGTGGCCGAACTTAGAGTGCAGTAGGCACTTCAGACCAATGGGCAATGTCGCTCATCACCGGCAGTAATGGCGAGCTGCGCTACCGCGGGGTGCGTGTCGCAAAGTGCCGCGAGTTCAGCATCGAGACCAGTCGCGATGCCCTCGATTCCTCCACCCTCGGCTCCTATGACCGGGAGTACGTGGAAGGCATGCGGGGCTCCACCGGCAGCGCCACCGTCTTCTACGACGAAGAGGACCCCGGCACCGTCGACCTGGTGGGCTCCATCTTCCGCAATGGCCGCGGCGGAGAGGAGTTCGCCGCTGTCCTGGACACCAGCACCAACAAGGCCCTGGCCTTCCGGGCCCTCACCACTCAGGTGTCGACACCGGTGCGGGTCGGTGATCTCACCGCCTGCAGCCTCAACTTCCAGATCACCGGTGCGATCGGCGGAGGTTACTGATGGCGGTTCTCGGGCACCGCGGTCGGCTGTGGCTGCGCCGCGAGGCGCCCGATCCGGTCGTGCTGCAGCCCTCTGCGGTCCACGCCTACAGCAATGGCCTTGTGGTCCGTAGCGAGGCCTTCTGGTCCGGTGACGAGGTCAACCTGATCAGCAGCACCGGCTTGCCGATCGTCACGCAGGGCGGCGCCGTCCCATGCCCGGATGGCCATGGGGTCTACGTCGGCAGCGACTGGCTTGTTGGCTCCAACCGGGACCACATCACCGCTGACGAGGATCCTTTCTACGCCGATGAGCCTGACGGGAACGTGGCCTTCTACCTGCGGGAGCAAGACGTGGGCCTGCTGGACTCCGCCAGCTTCTTCATCTACCGCGACCGCATGGATCGCGTCAGCTTCTACGCCGACCAGGAGGCCGCCCTGCGGGGGGACCGCAGCCAGCGGGTAGCCCTGGCCCGTGTGGACTTCGGCAGCCTCATCCTTGCCCCATGGGGCAGCGCCGACTACCAGAACGCCCTGCTGCTCTGCAACGAGGAGCTCGACGGCACCGACTACCAGAACAGCGACGTGCTGGACGAGGCAACCCTCACTTCGATCTGCGCCTCCGCCCCGAGCTACCAGGCGCCGGCGGCCGGCACCGGCGACTACGAGAACGCCGACGTCAGCCCCCGATCAGACGTCAACCGCCCGCCCGATCGCAGCTTCTGGACCGTGCAAGGCGACCTGGCCGAGTGGAGCCTCAGTCTCACCTCCCAGGAAGTGGACACGACAGCCCTGGGCGAACGCTACGGGGAATCGATCAAGGCCCTGATCACCGGCGGCGGCTCCCTCGACTTCATTGTCACCCGCCGGGTCGGCCTTGATCAGAGCGGCGCCCCGCGGGCTGACTCCACCCAGCTGATGCAGCTGCTGCTGATGGCCGAGCGCGGCTGCACCGCCGACGCGCAGTTCTGGATGATCGACGATCAGGTCGATGCAGGCGAGCTGCTGCCCGGTGACCTCTTCTACGACACCCGCATGATGATCACCTCCATGGCAATCAACACCAGGGCCACTGAGTACATCGCGGGATCTGCCAATTTCGTCACCGTCGGCAAGATCGATCTCAGAGTCGGCGGGAACTAGGCCTCTGAGCGGCATTCCTAGACTGATGCAGTGATGCCTTGAGCTGTGACGAAGCTGACCCGCGCGGGCCTGCCTGGTGCGCTCAACAACATCGGTGTCTCTCAGGGCACCTTTCGTCAGCAGCTCGCTGCTCTGATCGATGCGGTGCGTCAGCTCGGCGGCGCCCCGGAGATCGGGCCCGGCGATGTCGTCAATGATCCCCTCAATGCCCCCTACGTCCTCTACGTCAATCCCTACATCGGCAGCGACCGGTTTGTAAGCGGCAGCTACTCCACCAGCGGTTCAGCCACCCAGCGCATTGATCTGCAGCGCCTCGAATGCGGCTACCAGCCCACCCGGCCATTCAAGACGCTCAACCGAGCGATCATTGAAGCAGGCATCATCACCGCCAAGTCCTACTACGAAGCCCCTCTCGGCAACAACGATCTGGTGTCGATCGTGCTGGCCCCCGGCGCGACGAACGTGCTCAACGGTGCCGGCGCCGCCATGGTCGTCGAATGGGAGGGCGGAAAGGACCCGACCGATGCCGAGCTGCAGGCCTTCAACCCCGCGGCCACTGGTGGCATCCTGCTGCCCCGCGGCTGCAGCGTCGTCGCGGTCTCCAGTGATCTGCGCAAGACCATCCTGCGGCCAGTCGCTGTGCCCACCCCCGCCGATGAAGCAGCGGACGCCAGCAACCGCCGCAGCATCTTCAAGGTCACCGGCACCGGTTACTACTGGGGGCTGACGTTCATGGACAAGGTGGGCAGCACCAGCTCCCACCACCTGCTGCACTGCTTCGAGTTCGCCAGTCAGGCCGAGCTGGACGAGTTCTACAGCAAGATCCGCTCCGCCTTCGCCGGCGCCAACAACACGGGCGGCATCGACCCGGCTCTCGCCGTCACCCGCAACAGCGAATACCAGATCGTCGGGCCGCGGCCGGCCTCCGGCAACCAGGACGTCAACACCGACACCACCCTGTCGGCCTCGCCCTACGTCTTCAACTGCTCGATCCGCAGCAACTACGGGCTGTGCGGCATCTTCGCGGATGGCCTCAAGCCCACGGGCTTCAGGTCGATGGTGCTCGCCCAGTTCACTGGCGTCAGCCTGCAGCGCGATCTCAGCTGCTGGCAGAAGTATCTCAGCAACCAGAGCCCTGCCTGGGGCAACTATTTCGCCAACTACGCCGACTACATCAACAGCGACCCGAACGACGTGCGGATGCACCCGGCACGCCGTTCCTTCCACATTCGCGCCATCAACGACGCGATCATGCAGGAAGTCAGTGTCTTCGCGATCGGCCAGGGCATCCACCACTGGGTTCAGAGCGGCGGCGAGCTGACGATCACCAACTCCAACAGCAACTTCGGCGGATGCGCTGCCCTGGCCCAGGGCTATAAGAGCGTCGCCTTCGCCGCTGACAGCAACTGGAACGTCGGCAGTATCCGTGTCGCCACCAACCTGGCAGAGAAGCGCAACAACGTCCGCAAGATCTACCTGGGGCAAGTCGCTGAGTCGACCGCCAACAACGCCACCTCCATCACCCTCACCGCGGCGCTCGAGTCTGGTCTCAACAACCCAGCCCAGCCCAGGATCCTCGATCGTGATGGCTACAGCCTCGTGGCCGGCTCCTACATCTGGGTCGAGAACCCGCGTGGCGTTGACTACCGCGCCCAGCTGGCGGCCACCCCCTGGAGCGGCGCCACCGCAGATCAGATCGTCGTCACCGCTGCCCTCCAGAACGAGGACGGCAATGCGCCCGGTCAGGCAATTATCAACAGCCAGGGCTTCGACACCGGTCAGACCTGGCCTTCTCTCGCTGGCGCCCGCCTCTACGTGCGCCGCCTGCAAGATGTTCGCACTGTCGACGAACGCCGCTACTCCCTGCGCTGCAACAGCTCCGCCGCCAGCTCTCGCACCCCCGTGCGCGACTACGTGCTGCAGACCACCGTGGGGACCGGTGGGATCGTCGGCGCCATCCCCGACAGTCAGCTGCTGGTGGTGGCCGCGGCTTCCAATGTCGCGCCAGAAGGCGCCGGGGTGCAGCGCTCCGCGTCGGTCGAGCTGCGGCGGATGAATGCCGCCAACACCTGGACGAGCGGCACCCTCTACCGGCCTGGCGACACGGTCCGCTACCTCTCCAAGAGCTGGAGCTGCAAGACCCAGAACAGCGACACCAGCTGGGATCCGAACAAGTGGGAGCAGGCCTACGTCCACATGGAGGAGGCCTACCGGCCGGAGGACTACTGGAAGAACACTCAGCCGGCGGTGATCTTCGACAACGACAGCGACCCCAACGACAACACGCTCACCTGCGGCTACAACCTGACCACCGTCTGGTCGACGGATGCTGCGGTGCAGAAGCAGTTCCGCTCAGCCGTCGACTACCTCGGCGTTCACTCCCTGCTGGTGAGTCTCGGCTTCAGCGCCAGCAACGCCCACACGATCCTGCTGCCGAAGACCCCCACCACCCGCGAGCGCAATCCCCAGAGCGCCCTCGATGGCCTGGCCGCCCCCAGCGGTGCCGCCACCGGCTGGAACAACTGGGCGATCCAATTCCGCCGGCCCTCGAACATCCGCCTGTTTGGCCACGCCTGGGAATGGAGCGGTTTCCTCAACTACACCAAGAGCCTGCCCGAGTACCAGCTGGACCTGGGGCCGATCAACAAGTTCACCTACTTCTTCACCAACCAGAACGGCGGGCGGGTCTACGGCAGCGGCTTCAACGAGGAAGGCTTTCTGGTCACCCCCCAGGGACTGCAGAACCTGGCGACCGGGACCGAGATCAGCTTCGAGGCCCTCGGTGAGGCGGAGATTCCGATTGACGAGGTTGCCTTCCCGACCAGCTTCGATGAGCTGATCGCCAACAAGCTCACGGTCAACACCGAGCTCAATCTCGGCGGCGTCGTGCGCGGGGCACCCAGCTGGGAAGGCGGATTTGGCGGGACGCTGCCGGCCTTGCCGAACGCCACGACGTCCCAACGGGGGATCATCGAGCTGGCCACCGGCCTGGAGGTTCAGGAGTTCCTCCGGGACGACTTGGCGGTGACGCCCGCGACGCTGATTCAAGCTCTGGGAGATGCCGTCAAGAGCGTGGTCAACCTGCGCCTCAGCCTGTCCGCCAGCAGCGCTGTACCCAAGGGTGATCAGCTGAACGCGACGAACATCTATGTGCATCCGTACAACGGCAATGAAATTGCCTTGTACTCCACAACTTCACTTCGGTGGCAAGTTGTCCGTTTCACTGGTGTTCAAACGTTTAGCCTGGCTGGGGCTTCGGCTGCAAACACTAACTACGACATCTACCTCTACAACTCCGGCACATCACTGAATCCCACCCTGGCTGTGGAGTACCTGGCCTGGCCGGGCAACCTGACCCCACCAACACGTGGAAACCAGAATGGAGTTGTGGTCCGTAACGGAAACCCCTCCAGACGCCTGATTGGTGTCGTGCGAACGACGACTGCAGGGACCAGCACCATCGACCTCGGGGGCACCATCACCGGGGCCGAAAGCGCAAACTACCCCCGACTCTATCTCTCCAACTACTACAACCAGTACGACGCTCGTGCTGTGTATTTCTTTGGCACATCCTGGACTCATGTGTACTCAACGCTGTCGCCACCGCCAACGTCTGTTTATGCCACGAATCCTCGCATCAGCTTTGTGCAGGGTAGAGAGACACTGGTGACAGCCTTTCTCGACATCTACAACAACTGGGTTGGTGCGCAGACGGTAGGCAATGGCTCCATCACTTACGTTGCACCTGGGATCGACTCCACCACCACGCAGCCAGACGATGCTTTCTACGGAGAGCAGTCATACAACAACAGCACCGCCGGCTCTCAATGGGCCAGGGCCCTGTCTGAAGGTCTCCACGAAATCTTCTACTTGCACAAAGTCCTGAATGCCCAATCCGTGGTCAACGAGCACCCGGCGCATGGAATGATCGTCACCATCAAAGCGTGACACGCGCCGGGGCTAGCCTGTGACCAGCCCTGCATAGGGTACCGACGCCTGCATAGGCCATGACGCTTGAGAAGGTCAACAAAAACAGCGGCGTTCTGGGCAAAGCCCCTGAACCCTGGCAGTTGAAGCTGGGCGAGATTGGCGTCAACTGGCACCCTACGAGTCCGTTCCTTTCCATCAAGGACGGCAACGGTACAGTTCGCACCATCAGTTTCGTCGCAGGCAATGGTGGCGGAACTGGCACGGTGACCTCCGTCGGCCTGAGTCTTCCGAGCGGGCTCTTCTCGGTCACCGGCAGCCCTGTCACCAGCCTTGGCACCCTCACTGCCAACCTCGCCACTCAGAGCGCCAATCTCGTCTTTGCTGGACCGAGCTCGGGATCGGCCGCGGCTCCGACCTTTCGCCAACTCAACTACTCCGAGCTCGCAGGCCGACCCCAGTTCGGTGCCGCAGCGTTCCTCAACGTCGGTACGCAGGCCGGCACGGTCGCCGCCGGTGACGCAGTCAGCGCGATCCTCAGCCGGCTGGCGGCGCTGCAGCACGCGAACTGTCTCTACGTCGCCGAGTCCGGCTCTGATAGCAACTCCGGGGCCGTCGACGCCCCGCTGGCATCGCTTCGAGCAGCCGCCGCCCTGGCGCAGCCCGGGGATGTGGTGTTCGTGGCCCCAGGCCTCTACATCGAGACGATCCTCCCGATCCGCTGGCGCCGGGACGTCACGATCTTCGGCTCAGGCCTCCGCTCAACCGTTGTTCAACCCGCCGCCGGTCAGGAGTTCAACGACGTCTTCAAGGTCGACAGCGGGTTCTGGTGCTGGGGCATCACCTTCGCCGGGCATCAGGCCGACAACACGAGGCAGGCCTGGGCGGTCAGCTTCGATGAACTCGCGGACAACCGTTCGATCGGCGCCATTGGCCTTGGGGCCTACGTGTTCAAGAGCCCCTACATCCAGAACTGCTCGTCGATCACAGCCGAGGATGACTCCGGCCTCGCCGGCAGCGTCAGCACCGGAAACACCGGGGGCGGCATCCGGGTCGATGGCAGCGTGTGTACGGCCAACAGCCCCATCCGTTCGATGGTGGTGGACAGCTACACCCAGGTCAATCTGGGCGGCCCCGGGTGCCTCGTCCTGAACGACGGATACGCGCAGCTCGTCTCCTTCTTCGGGACTTTCTGCACCTACCACGTTCGCTGCGAGACCGGTGGACAGGTCAATCTCTCCGGTGGTGGCACCAGCGACTTTGGCATCTACGGCCTCATGGCCGATGGACAATCCCGCTCACCCCTCTACACAGGTTCCGCCCGGGTCGCCGCCTACGGAGCCCTGCGAGCAGAGAAGACCGTCACGATCGACACCAGCACAGATCTTTTCACCTGCACTGGTCACACGCTGGTCGCAGGTGATCAGGTCATGTTCTCGGCGACGCAGGGAACCCTGCCGACAGGTCTGGTGGCCAACCAGATCTACTACGTGATCGCCAGCGGCCTCACAGCCAACGCCTTCCGGGTTTCTGCAACGCCCAGCGGAAGCACGATCGACATGAGCGGGTCGGCCACTGGGGCCTACCAGTTCCTACGCCAGGGCGCCACCGAGATCGACGTCACCGGCTTCACCGCCAATCGTCTGGGTCGTCAGATCAAGTACCCCACGGCCGGAAGCCTGGGCAGCGCCGGCAACGCCGTCACCATCTCAGCGCGTGGCGGAAGCACCGCCGGCAGCAGCTTCACGGTCACCCTGGCCACCAGCACGATCACCCACGAGTTCGTCGGTGGCGGCACCGTCACGGTGAGCGGGACCAGCTACCCCATCACCAGCGCCTCCTACAACAACAGCACCGGCCAGACCGTTCTCACCGCCTCCGGCTACGCGCCGACAATCGGCGCCAGCGTCACCCTGTCCGGGCTGTCGTTCTCCTGCAGTTCTGCTTCCAGGCCCAATGCCGGGCAGCTGATGTTCCCGCAGCTGGTGTTTCCTCGCAACGCCACAACCAAGCTGCCGGAGAGCAAGAGCTTCGCCTACACCCGCACCGGCAACTTCACCCTGACGTTCACCGAGGCCGCGGCGGCCTCAGGACCGGATCACCAGTACGTCAGTGGTGGCAGCGCAGTGATCAGTGACACCGACTACGGTGTCGCAGATGCGGTCTACGACAAGAACACCGGACTGGTCACCCTGACGACAAAGACTCAACTGCCTGCAGGGAACGGCAACGTCACAGTCAGCAATCTGGCCTTTTTCTGCCCATCGTCGGCTTACATCGTCACCAGCTCAGTGCCGATTGACGCCAGTGGCAACCCCGTTGCGAATGATGCTGCGACCCGAGCCGGCTATCGCGTGCTGTTCTACTCAGGTCTCAATGGTGGTCTGAGAGACGCCATTTCCGCTGGGCAGAAGCTGGACTTCAGGAATCGCTCTCAGATTTCCGCCCCTGGTCACACCTTCGAGTTCGTGGGGGCAGGCACGAACTACGATGCGCTGCCCTGGAACGGCGGAGTTCCTGTTCCTGCGAACGCCATTGTTGAAACCAACAATGGTCGCGTCTACAGCAGCAACACCAACGAGCTCGGGGACTTTGCTGTCGGCAGTCAGTTCAAAGTTGACGGCACGTCCGGGTCTGTCACGATTAACACTGATCAGTTCAACCTATCTGGTTTGAACTTCATCGGTCCTTTCTCGCGCAATGGAGGTATCTCTACCGTTGGCGAGCAGCTGCGCGAAGTCTCCAACAACACCTCGCTGTTGGCTTCGACCGGCGCCTCTGACGGAAACACAGCCCCGACCCAGTTCGCGGTCCGCAGCTTCACCACGAATCGGTTCCTGGCGGACGTCACAGCGACGTCTGGTCAACCGCTGACCGTCACTGACACCAGCACGCAGGACAGCGGGGGCTACTGGACCCGCTCGCGGAACATCGAGCTGTCCTTCAATGCTCCCAACGGCCTGGCCCGGCTGGACGGCTCGGGCCTGATCCCCTCGACGCTGCTGCCCAGCACCGATGCCGTCAGCGAGGGCAGCGTCAACCTCTACTTCACGCAATCCCGAGCACGGCAGAGTATCAGCGGCAGTGGTTCCATCACCTATGACCCAGTCACCGGTGTCATCGGGTATTCGACCCCGAGCTCGGGAGCAGGTTCCGGTAGTGTCACCTCCGTTGGGCTGTCCCTCCCCTCCCAATTCTCCGTCAGCGGCAGCCCTGTCACAGGCTCGGGGACACTCACCGCAGCCTGGGAAAACCAGAGCGCGAATCTGATCTTTGCGGGGCCAGCCACCGGATCCGCCGCGGCACCGTCCTTCCGTGCAGGTGTGCCTGCAGATGTCGGACTGGGAAGCAGCTCCACACCGACATTCGCCGGTGTGACAGCCACCCTGAAGCTGACCCTCCCGAATGGCGCACCCGCCAGTCCCACCTACGGCGATCTCTACTCAGTTGCCGACACGCTTCGCTACCGCGACTCGACCAACACTGAGCGCCTGCTGCTCAACGCGGCCGACAACCTGGCGAATCTGTCGAATCAAGCCACTGCTCGCAGCAATCTCGGCCTGGGCACCAGTTCGACACCGCAGTTTGCGGAGCTCGGCCTGGGCACCGCCGCCGTCAGCGGCTGGGATCTGGTGATCGCTGACTCGTTGGCCCAGCGCCGGCTGACTGTCACGGCCAGCAGCGGCACCTATTCGTTGAACGTTCAGGCCGGCAACGAGTTCGTGACCAGCGCCGCGATCGCCGGGGCGACGACGATCAACCTCGCCAACCTCGCCAACATCCCCAGCGGCTACCTGTGGCGCGGAGTGCTCTCGTTCGCGTACACCAGCGGCACCATCAGCTGGTTCACCGGCAACAGCGGCTACACCGTCAAGTGGGACGGCGGCAGCGCCATGACTCCAACGGCAAGTCAGACTGAGAAGATCGTGATTGAAGTGGTTGGGGGAACTACGACCATTGAGGTTGCACCACTGAAGGGGAGGGCATGATGCTAAGTCGCAATGCACTACTGGGCCCTACAAATAGCTCTGGAATCGGCTTCAACGGACAACTGGCATCTCCGTCCCCGACTCCAGGGAACATCGCTAATAGCGTTAAGTTTGCCCCAAGCGGAGATGCCGTCGCAGTCGCTTCGACCACTTCACCGTACATATTCGTCTACGCTTGGTCAGACTCATCTGGGTTTGGAGCAAAATATGCAAACCCGACTACTATACCGACTGGCGAATGTAACGATGCTGTGTTCTCTCCAGCTAGTGATGCAATCGTTGTGGGTCAGGTTGGTACTCCATTTATTCATGCCTGGCCCTGGTCGTCCGCGACCGGGTTCGGCACTAAATACGCTAATCCTGCTACATTGCCACCCAGCAACGTCAATGGAATCGCATTTAGCCCCGCAGGTGACGCTGTCGCGATTGCACATAATGTAAGCCCTTTTATCTCAGCTTACCGATGGTCTTCCTCAGGATTTGGAACCAAGTTCGCTAATCCGTCTTCCCTGCCAACTGATATTGGCTTATCGGTGGCATTTTCTCCTGTAGGCGACGCGGTCGCGGTTTCTTTTGCAGCAGCAACTTATGCTTACCGGTGGTCTTCGTCTGGATTTGGGACACGGTACTCAAACCCTGCAACACCACAAGCCAGTTTCTCGCATACCAATAATCTAAGTTTTTCGCCTTCGGGTGACGCGCTAGCCGTTGGCCATAACACCTCGCCTTACATCACGGCATGGGCATGGTCTTCCTCTGGGTTTGGCGCTAAGTATGCCAATCCTGTCACATTAGCAGCTAGCAATGGCTGGTCTGTGAGTTTTTCACCTACTGGTAACGCGATCGCACTTACCGCTAATGCTATTCCCTATTTATCAGTTTACGAATGGTCTGCTTCGGGTTTCGGCGCCCGCTACGCTAGCATAAATACTACTATTGATTATAGTGGTTATTGGTGTTGCAGTTTCTCTCCAACTGGAGCTGCAATAGCCCAAGCAGGTCAGAGCTCTCCTGGCGCTGTTGCCTATCGTTTCAACGAATGAACAAAACAGACATCCTCACTCAAGCCCTTGAGGCTCGCGACAATGAGATTCTGGGCTACCAGATCAACATTGACAACTACCGACTGGCTATCGCCAAGATCCAGGCCGAGCATCCCGAGAACGCCGACCTCGCCGAGTTCCGCGCCGACCTAGAGGCACGCCTAGCCGAAGAACTGCGTCAGCAGTTGCGAATGCGCATTATCCGCGACGTGATCGCGGACCAACTCCAGGAGCCATGAACCTGATCAACCTGACCACCAGCGAATACCCGTTCAGCCTCTGGCAACTGCGCCGAGACAACCCGAACGTCTCATTCCCCGCCAACCCCACCGACGACGACATCGAGCTGTTCGGCTGCCGGTTCGTCCACCCCTCCGATCAGCCGGCGTTCAACCCCCGCTCCGAGCAGATTGAGGAGCTACCCCCCGAGCCCGACGCCGATGGCGTCTACAGCCAGCGGTGGCAGGTGATCCCCGCCTCGCCCGAGCACATCGCGGCCTGGGATGCCGCCAACGCCCCGGCGCCTGACTGGGCGCGGTTCAAGGCTGCCCTTCTGTCGGACCCTGCCGCCAACACCGCCCTGGCCCAGGCCCTGCCGGTGGCCCCCAGCGCCGTGCTGGCCCTGCCGGCAGCCCTGATGGCCGTGGCTGCCGGTGGTGACGCCAGCGACTTCCATGCCACCTGGCGCGCGCTGCGGGCCGCTGGCCTGATCCCAGCCGACCTGTTGATCACGATCGGCGCCCTGGCGGTCGCCTGCCACCTGCCCGCACCGTTCATCATCGAGCTCACCCGCCCTTTCGCCCAGTCGGTCGGCCAGACCTGGTCCGCCCCGGACGGCAGCCAGTGGCGAGTGATCCAGGCCCGCGACCCGGAGGGCCAGTTCCTGCCGGACGACCCGGCGACCCCGGCGCGGGAAAGCCTGGAGTGGGTGCTGTCATAAACCAACTTCACACTAGGACAAAATAAATCTGAAGTTCTCTATGTCGTCACCCTTGATCCCCCGAGCTCGGCAGACTGGATTGAATGCTCCGGCCCATGGGCGAATCTGATCAGTCAACCACCATGGCGATCGTTGATCGCCTGGGACGCCTGGAAGGCTTGTTGGTCGGCCTGCAATCGTCCATTTCCCAGTCTCAAGCTCAATGGGCCGGCTCCCAAGCCCGCGTCGAACGCCTTGAGCAACGGCTGGTCGAGCTCGAAACACGCCAGGTCACTCGGGACGATCTGAAGTCTCTCGCCGACAAGGTCGACACACTGGTCGCAGCCGACGCTCGCCAATCCGGCGGCCGAAGCGCTGTCAGCTGGAGTGTCTCGAACCTCGCCACCTGGCTCGCTCTCGCGGTCTCAGTACTGGCCTTGGTGGGTGTTGGAGCCAACCGCGAAGCGATCCAACAGCGCAACGAGCAACCCCTTCCCCCGGTGACGAAATGAAACTCGACACCCTTTTTGCCGCCCTCGGGTGCAGCGCCAAGGTTTTGAACACCGCGAGCTCACTCGCCATCATCGTCGGGGCGATCTACCTCGTCGACTGCCGCACTCACGCCTCCGGCGCCGATGCCGTCGACCGTTGCTACCTCTCCGCGCTGCCGATGATGGGAATCGGCGTCGCTGGTCGTGGCGGATTCAGCGTCGGCTACAACACCTTCAATCCCAGCCTCCGCCCGGAGGAACCTGCCCAATCCCCCGAGCGCGACGAGAAGGGCCGGTTCCTGAAGCGAGGTTGATCAGTACAGCCACTCGGCGTAGGGCCTGACCCCAGCCCCGGGGACGAAGCCACCATCGTTTCGTCGATCCAGGTGGATGAACCCCTTGTTCCGCCCGTCGCCGAGCCCGCCGGTCCAGCGAACCCGGATCCATTGGTAGAACGCCTCCAACGACCGATCGACGGGGTAGATGTCGAAGGCTTCACCGGTGACGTGCCTGGAATTGGGCACGCCCCCGACCTCGCTGTTGATCGGTTCAGGCCGATAGAAGGAGGTCACGCCGAGCGGACTGCCCCAGGCGTCCCGCACCTGTTGGAAGGCCCGGGCGCTGTCGATCAGCCGAGACCGCACCGAGCTGTTGGGCCCTGGAATCCGCCGCAGATCCCACTGCAGCACCTCCCCCACCGTCAGGTTGATAGTGACAGGGCAGTTGAAGTCGCTCCAGTCCACCTCTGCAGGCAATGCCTCGCCAATCGGTTGATCGACGCGCCAGTGCGGCAGGTAGATCACCCACGTGCCGGCCTTGGACGCCAGCTGAACTCGGGCATGGCCATCGGCCGGAATCTCCGTCAGGCTGACCACGCCGAAGGTGCGATCGGCCTGAACCGCCAGCTTCTCCCCGTCCTTCAGCTCGGCCGCCTGCAGAGGCCGCTTCTTCAGCCAGGTGTTCTGCAGCGTCTCGATCGTGAACAGTGCCGACTGGGTCTCGTCGCTCTGAGGGGCCTGGGTCGCGGCCAGGCCCTGGCGCCACAGCTTGCCCTCCGCCTGCCGCCGTCGCCGTAGGCCCTCCTCGAAGACGCTGCCACGGTTGCGGTACAACAGCAAGGCCTCCGGCACCTTCTGCCAGTCCTTCTCGCGCAGTCGGCGGCTGATGGTCTCGAAGCCCTCAGCCCCGTAGAAGTTCCAGCCGAGGTTCCACGCAAAGCTGATCAGGCCACCCTGCTGCTCGGCACTCATTTCCCCCCAGTGGGGGATCTTGCGCAGGGCCGGCAGGACATCTGCCTCGAGCACGTCTGCCAGCAGTTGATCGGCCGCGGCCTCGGTGATCTGATCACCCTCCTGCACCGCACGGCCGTCGATGCCGCGTGTGCTGCCCCACCCAATCGTCCACACGCCCGCCGGGCACCTGTAGGCGGTCAGCTCGCACCCCTCAAACTGCTGCAGCACGGCAATGCCGGCGGCATGGGTCTTCAGGACATCACCGGAGGCTGTCATGCGCATTCAGGTTCATGGTTCAGGGTAGGGATCAGAACGAGAACCGAATCCACGCCCGGCGCTGCGGCACCATGGCGCCATCGTGCTGCGCGGAGCGGAGCGGCACCTGAAACAGCTCGGCCGCGGCGATTTGCCCCTGGCCGTTGAGGTAGACCACCGCGCTGGCTTCAAAGGGCTTGCCCGGGTTCTGGTAGAGATGCACCCGCTCCGACCACCCTGGGCAGGGATTGCGTTCGGCGCGGCTGAGCTCAAAGGTCGGCTGGCGATCGCGATCGGGCTGAAGCGCACAGGGCGGCAGCAGCTCCATCACCGGCCGATGGATCAGCTGCGGTTGTACCAGCGGCATCCAGATGCACTGGGCACCACCAACGGGGCCATCCCACAGCTCATAGCCCTCGAGCAACCAGGGATTGACCAGCGCATCGGCCGGCAGGGCCACCCCCGTCTGATTGGTGAAGCCCAGGCCGTTGCCGCCATCGGCAAGTGTGCCTGGCTGCAGGAAGATCCGGGGCCCGATCTGCTGCGGCGGTCCCTGCTGCTGGTCGTGCTCGATCCAGCGCCCCACCAGCTGGAGGTGCCAGATCTTGTTTCCATCAAGGCGCATCGGTGTCGGTGCCGGGTTGTCGTGTGCGGATCAGCTGCTCGAGGCGCGGCAGCCAGATCTCGGCCTGTCGGGTGAGCATCCGCTCGGTGAGGGCGATCAGGGCCCAGCCATCGAGCTGTGCGAGCAACGCCTTGGCGGCATCACGTTCGAGGCCGCTGCCGCTGGAGTGGCCGCTCTTGACCCACTGTCCGCCCTGAATCTCCAGCGCGACTCTGGCAGCCGGCCAGGCGAAATCGGCGCGCATCGGCACCGCCTTGGTGGTGAGGCCCATGGCCTTCTTCTCTGCTGCCCAGCCCCGCCAGCCGGGAATGACGTGCTCACGCTCGAACGGCAGCTCCGGGTAGCGCACGGTCCACTGCGCGGCGAAACGCACCTCGAGGTGAGAGCGCTTCATACAGGCTGGATGGAGTTCCAAGGATTGAGACGCAGCTGCAGCTGCAGCAGCGAGCCGGTGCAGCAGGCCGCGGCCACCTTCAGCGATGGCATCAGGCTCTCGGCAGAGAGGGTGCCGTGGGGCAGATCAAGCATGTGTTCGACGAGGCTGCAGGCCGCGGCCATCTGATCGGGGCCCATTCGCTGCAGCTGCAGCTCCATCCAGGACGGGAAGGCCTGGTCAGGCCATTCCGTCGGCCGATCGATCGAAACCAGTCGTCCATCGGCGGCGATGGCGCTGATGTCGAAGCGCACCACCAGGGGAATGGCGCGTTCGCCATCGAGGATGGTGCCAGCAAACGGGGCGTGAAGAACCCCGGCACCAACACAGAGATCAAAGCGTTGCGGCATGGTCGTAGACGATGCGGACGTGAGCAGAAGGGATGCCAGCGAGGTAGGAGTGAACCTGCCGCCAGGCTGGATCGGCGATGCGGTAGAGGCGACTCTGATGGCCTTCGCCGGTGCGCCAGGTGAGCCGGAGATACGCCTCAAGCCGATTGTCAGAAGGGGGGGAAGTCGTCATCGTCTTCCGGGTCGAGAGGGTCGGAGTTCCAGACCGGCGGCTGTTCCGGTGTTGCACGGGGCTGGGGGACGGCAACAGTCGGCGGGGCTGCAGCCGCCGGGGCTGATGCGCCAGCGGCGCGGCGGACGGGGGCAGGAGCGGGGGTGCGGCGCACCGGCTGCGAGGTCGTCGCGGCGCCTACCTGGGGACTGGCCTGGGGCGTGCTGTTGAGAGCGGAGCGCAGCCGGATCCAGTTGCCGGTCATCTCGCTGCCGTTGAGGAAAAAAGTGACGGTCGGGGTCTGGTGCTGATTGCCGTCGCGATCGCGCCAGACCTTCGGCTGGCGGTCGAGCGGCCTGTTGCGCAGGTAGTCGCAGAAGGCCTCGATGTCCTCCTGCGCGACCTGCACTGAGACCCTATGGGTGGTCGGATCGCGGTACTCCCAGCCGTTTGCGGCGTAGCGCTCCGCTTCCCGCTGAATCTGCTCCTGGGATAGGAGATTGATGGAACCAGTGAGGTAGATGGTCATCGCGGTTCAGCGTTGCGGTAGGTGGTGGGCGCGGGCCTGTTGCTCCCACCCTGGGTAGCTGCGGCAGGAGCGCTGCTGTTTCGGCTGCGGCTGGGCACTCCTGCACCAGCCCCATCGTCATCCTCCTCGCCAACCGCGATGCCAAGCACCAGGAAGAGTCCGTAGCGGCGCGCCATGGTCGCCGCTGAGGCCCACTGCTGCAGCGAGCTGATCATGTTGTTTTCCCTGACCAGCAGCGGCACATCGCAGCTGATCCAGCCGCCACCCGAATGGGTCAGGTAGGTGCGGATGAAGCACTGACCGGCCAGCACGATCTCGCGGTGAAAATGGCAGAGGCCGTGTTTGCCGGCGCTCCGCGCGATCTCGCTCACCGCACCGATGTCGGCGTAGCGGTAGCTGACCTCATCCCCGGCGCGGGTTTTGATCCTGGCCGTCTGGCCTTTGTCCACAGAGGTAGCGCTGCTCTGCCATTCCGCCAGCGAAGCAAACAGGAGGCTTTGTTGATCTGGGGTCGGTTGATACCCGATCGCACCATCAATGAGAGGCCGCGGCTGATCAAACGACAATTCGCTGACCCGACCCATCAGGTTTTCGACAAGCTTCTGAAGATTTCCTGTTGCAGCTAGCCTTTCGTCAAATGACTGCTGAGATTCTCCCAGCGCTTTCAGTCTTGACTGCATTTTGGAGGCCCATTCACTCATTGCATCCATGCGCTGAGTGAGTTCTACAATCGAACACGCCAGATCGCGCTCCTCCGCTTGGGGCGGGCCGTCAGCCGTTTCGGGGGATAGGGATCTTGATGATTGAGGGGGGGCGGTCTCGGCGGCGACGATCCCGGAATCTTGGGTTTCTCGCCGGCTTTGCTCAGTGGGGACCATGATGCACGCGCGTTCAGAACTCTGGACGACGCAGACCCTAGCAGTCCATTCAGGAACTTAAACGCCATGCTCGACAAATCTGCTCCCCTGGAGCGCCCATGCAAAGTCGTGGCCCAGCTTCAGGAGGTTCAGACCGATAGGGGGCGTGTTTGGCGCTTTGTGTCCAGCAGTGAAACCGTCGTCGACCACGCCTGGCAACAGCGTGAGCGGCTCCTGCAGCTAAGCAACGGCGCCGCGGCCCTTGAGATCTGCTGGGAGTCGCCAGATGGCTCAGGTGTCAAGCTCAGCCATTCCCCTCAGTTGCCCGCTCTGCCGAGCGACTGAGCTTGGCCAGCGCAATTTCCACCGCTGCGGTCTCGTCTTCCACCTGTTCAGCGGACCACATCGCCCTGCCTTGCGCCACGTCCCTCACCTTTGCCAGCCGTTCCTTGTCGTTTGTCGGGTAGACGGCCACCAAGCGGGCCCAGTCGTCCACCAGGTCCAGGCCGGCCTCCACCATCCCCTGCCGGATCCGACGCGCCAGCTGCTGGCTCTGCTGGTTCGCCTGCTCCTGCGTCATCCGCGTGACAGAAAACGGCGGCTGGAGCAGCCCCAGGTACACCGCCAGCAGCTCCTCCGGACCGTAGGGGCCATCGCTGTCCTCGATCACGCTGGCTTGCTGGGCCTTCTCCGCCAGCCGACCCGTCAGTGGCAGCGCCTGCCCCCTGCGCATGTTCGCCAGCCAGTGATTCAAGGTCCCGAGCGTGTCGAACACCGCCGGACCGAAGTTCTGAGCCTTGCCCGTCTCCAACGTGTGCAGCTGGCTGGAGTACAGGCGCCGCACGGTCGCCACCGGCTCGAAGCCGCTATGGGGACCACTGCGCTGCGGTGCCAGCTCTGAGTGCTCGATCGCACCTTTGGCCCGCCACACCTGGCCGTTGGCCACCACCAGCTCGCCAGCGGCATAGGCCCGCGGCTTCCAGTCCGGGACACCCGGCGCAAGATCCGCGCGCATCGCTGCCTCGCACAGGTCCGCCAGATCGGACAGGGACAAGCCTGATCGCGATCGCCAGGCCCGCATCATGGCCAGGAAGGCCTGGCGGCCCTGCTCATGGCGCTCCAGTCGCTCGATGTCCGCAATGCGCTTCGTCATTCCTCCAGTTTCTCCCTGAACCCCATAGTCGGTGAACTGAACGCTAGGGCGTTCGTAAAATCGATCATCAGAGTCTGTTCGGTGACCCGCCCTCTTCGTTGGCATGAACGCCTGCTGTTAAGGCTCTTGCTCAGAAGCCTCCGCGTCGACAGGGTCCTGATCCTGCAGTACCGCAGGGCCACATCGCAACAATGCCGCGTGTTTGCGGCGCAGATGCAGCTGGAGTTCTGTAGACAGCATCTCGAGCAGCTGTACCGCTCCAGCCGAGACCACTGACAGCCCGTCCAAGAACCTGTATGGTCTGTTCGGCATTCAGCTGGGTTGACGGCTTCGACCTTCAATCCAGCCACCTGCCAGCCGCCACACAATGGCGGAATGGGCATGACGTCAGCCGACGGCCGCGGCCTGTAGCTGTGCATGACCATGAAAAAAGCCGGCGAGGCTGCGATTTCCCGCCGGCAATTTCATCAGTCATCAACATCATAAAGCATGAAGGAGCAAACAGCGAACCAAGCCATTTCGCGGACTCGTTTCTCGATGGTGCCTATCGAATTGGCGGAGGCCTGTGCAGATCGGAAAAGCTGGCTCTTCGTCTACATCTGGCTCTGGCACTACGCCGGAAAGGACGACCAAGCCTTCCCCAGTGTCGAACGTCTCGCGGCCGAATGTCACATGGCCAGCCGTGACGTGCGGCGGGCCCTGACCTGGTTGGCCAAGGCTGGATGGATCAAGCGCATTGAACGGCCAGGACGCACCAGTTTGTTCCACGTGAGAACCGAACGGGCCGGCTCAAAACGCAGTCACACCAAACCGTCTCAGGCAACCCCTCCCCTAAATGGGACATCCCCCAAAAAGGCCAGGCCTCAACGGGCTACCCCTTCCCCGAAAGGGCTAGGGGTTGAGGGCCTGACCCCTACCCCGAATGGGTCACCCCTACCCCAGAAAGGGGATACCCCAAACGGACCCCCTAACAAGAAGGAGTTAAATCCAAAAACCAAAGACAACCCCCTATCTTCCTCACTTCGTTCGGAAGACATCCCCCACGGGGGGACCATCCCATCAACCGGCGGACAGGCCAACAGCGATTCAGGCCGGATCCCGCAGACATCCACAGACCAGGACGCATCGCCAGCGCCATCCAGGAGCCGCAGGAAGGCCGTCGAACCGTCCGATGGGTGTGCTGATACCTGCGTGCCCGCTGAAGGCGCCCTGGCGGTCCGCAGAGCGCCAAGTAGGGCCGCGGCCACCCTCCCCGATTTCGCCGAGCCCGTTCGGGTACAGCTCGAAGCCTGGTGGCGCCTTCGCAAGCAGCGCCACAGGGCTGCGGCTGGCTCTGCCCTCACCTCCCGATCCGTCAACGCCCTGGCCTACGCCAACAGCCTCGGCGTCCTGGTGGCGTTCGCCGATCTCGCTGCCGACTCCGGCTGGCTCAGCCTGGGTTTCGATGGACACCGCGACCTGATCGATCGACTCGCGACTGAGCAGCTCGCGACCGATTGCACCGACCATCCAGGATCTTGTATGGTGCGGCGACCAGCGGGCCGGGGCCCCGCGCTTCGTCCGACGTCCAGGCAGTCGGATGCAGCAGAACGCGCCATCGCCATCTTCGCCACATCGTCCGTGTCGCAATGCTCACCGCACCCGATTTCATCCATCTCCTCGCCGGGCTGATCGAGTCGCTCCCGCATCACAAGGCCCTTTCCGAGCTCGGCCTTTCCTTCGCCTGGAGCAGCCTCCCAGACCTTGCGAAACGTCAGCTGACGCCGCAGCTCATCGCCTATGCGGCCAAGCAGCGCCTGCTCGACCCTGAGCCGCGCGAGAAGCTCGCAATTCACGTTCAGCTGCTCGTCTACCTCTATCCACTCCACAACGGCATGCCGGCCGTTGAGCAGGGCCTCCGCCCTGATCTGGATGAGCGACTGCGCCAGCCCGATCGATTTCATCCCCTCGTCACGATCGAAGCGCATCGCCGTGTCCTTGTGCCGTGTGAGCCGGAGCCGGTGCCCGTCATGTCGACATCTGAGCTGTTCCGGCACCTGAGTCAGCTCGCCAGCCAGACCGGAGTGAAGCTGTGACCCTCTTTTCGACGGAGCTGCCGGGCCGTCTGCTGGCCCGCTTCGCCCTCCAGGGCCTGATGACCCTCGAGGACCTCGATTCGCCCACCACTTACTGGAACGCCCTCGAGGCTGATCGCCGCGTCGCCAACAATCGCGCCCAGCGACAGGGCCGCGGCCACGTGTTCCCGCCTCCCAACAACTGGAGCAACCTCGCTCGCGAGTGGATCGCTCAGAACCCATCCGAGTGGGAGTCGATGTTGCGCGACACCCTCGCCCGGGAGAGCAGCGGCTCCCCTGATCCCACCTCAGCCATCCAGCCATGAGCACCTCTGAACCGTTGCGCTGGCTCAGTCCGCTCCCCATCAGCTGGGAGGCCGGCAAGTTCTTCGTGCGCCCCCCACGGGATCTCACTCCGGCGGTGCCACCAATCGATCGCACCTTTGAGCAGCTGGTCAATGAAGTCCACCAACCTCGGCAGCGCATCCGCCGACGCACCCTCGAGGTGCGCCGTGCCCTCTGCGCCACACTGCGGCATCTTCACCACCCTAAGTACAGGCACCGCGGGCCCTGGCGGCCGGAAGACGCCCGATACACCCTCTTCCGCTCCACCATCGCCCCGCTTCTCGCCCACCCCATCTGGCACAACGCGGTCATCGCCGCACCCTTTCTTCTCTACCTTCGCCGCCCGCCAGTCGCTGGCATCGTCGACGTCATCATTCGGCATCCTGACGGCTCAGTCGGTGTCATCGCCCTGCACACCACCCGCAGGGAAGATCACCTGGTCGACGCTGCCCGTGCTGAGCTCGGCGGCATCGTTGCGGCACTCGCCGACCATCAGGTCGTCTGGGTCAACCACGCGATCACCCTCTGGGCCGCACCAGGCAACACGGAGGCCGAATACCACCACCCAGACATCTGCCTCGGCCTCTGGACTGATGCGGTTGATCTCGCGCGCTTCGAATCCAAACTGAAGTCCAGGCGCCGGCGCAATGACCCTGCTGCAGCACACCCGTCAGCAGATCCGTCACGCCCTGATTGATGCAGACCCCTCAGCGCTCCGCTGGTGGGTCACCTCACTCGCTACCGCCTCCGGCTGGCGCGATCCCGCCTCCGACCAGATCACCTCCCCTGGTCTCCAACTCTTCTGTCACTTGCACACCGGCCGCGGCCTGCAGCTGTTCACCGCCGCCATCACTGCTCTGCCACTGCCGGCACTCGCCTCACTGGCCCTTCTCGCTTCCAACCTCCATGGCACCCGCTCCGATCCTTCCAGTCGGCACCATCGTCTCCCGCCAGGCACGCGGCACGCGGCGCATCCAGAACCAGGCACGCATCCTCGAAGCGTTCACGACCTCGGATAAGCTGGGACGCCGGCAGATCCGCTACCGCGTTCAGATTCTTGAATCCGGCGTGGTCCGCGAATGGCCCGGTTCCCACTGCGTTGTCCTCACCCCCGCCCCCGCATCTGCCTGAGTGGACTGGTCCGCGATCCTCAAGAGCGCTGGCATCCCAGAACCACCGGGAAGGTCTGAGGCCGTGGCCGCCGCTCTTCATCGCGCCGCTCTTCGTCGGGCCGCGGCGTTGAAGCCCAAGACACCGCCGGGATCCAAGAAACCGAACGTCACCCCGCTCAGTTCTGATCCATGAGCAGCCTCACCGCCGGCCGCCGCCCGCTCACCGTCGCCGAGGCGCTCAGGAACATCGCCGCCGAGGAAATGGAGCGCCGTCGCCTCGAGTCAGCGCAGCACCACGCGGATCGCCTTGCTGCTGAAGCGGTACTCCACCCGCTTCACGAACTTCAGCAGGATCGGGCGAAGGTTCTCGTCTGAGGTGAGCAGGAACGCCCTCTCGTTCGAGAACAGGTCCTGGTAGTCGGGCGCCAGCCAGGGGTCCACGATCCGATCCATGCGCATCATCGCGATCTGGTCCCGCAGCGCCAGGATCCCCTTCCGCAGGTTCAGTACGCCCTGGGCCTCAAGATCCTCAAGCTGACGCAGCTGCTCCCGCAGCTTCGCCTCTTCCGGCGGGATCTCGACCGGCGCATCGGTCATCGCCAGATCAGCCATTTTCTTCGCCTGCTTTGTCAGCACCCGCGCGAGCTCCTGTCGGATCACGTCTTCGCGCACCGTTTTCCCGCAGAAGCTGCAGCGACGGTTCTTGCACTGATACCGCGCGGCGTGATGCGGCTCGCGTTTCGTTTTCCAGCCCATGTTCTTCCCGCAGGCAACGCACCTCAGCAGGCTGGTCAGCAGGTGCGCTTCCCCAGTTCTTCGCAGGCGCGACTTGCCATCTCTGCGTGACAGGTAGTACCGCAGGGCTGAGTCGTACTCCTCCGTGGTGATCAGCCGCGGTGCCCGCCCCCACTCCACCCGTTCCCAGTCCCCAATCGCTCGGCGCCCGTAGGCGATGCCGCCGCGCAGCATCGGGTTCAGTGCCCAGTTCAGCAGGCCCTCGCGGGTCGGCAGCCAGGGAAAGTCATCAGGCAGCGCCCTGATCGTCCCAGTCAGATCCACCTGAGAGCTCAGAAGCAGCTCGAACAGCCATCGCGCCTGCTCCCACCTTTCGGGATCCATCGCTGGCTGATGATTCACCGCCTTGTAGCCGAAGGGCAAGCGCCCTCGAGCCAGGAAACCTGCCTCTCGTCGCCGCCGGATCCCATCGGCCGACTTCAGTCCGATCATGCGGGCCTGAATCCTGTTCATCAGGCTGGTAATGCCACTGGAGGCCAGGCCGTGGATCGATTGGTTCTCCCACACCTGCCCGTAGAGATCGCGCACCTCGGTGCCGGCGGCTGCGCACTCCTCCAGAAAGTCCATGTCCGAGCCATCGCGCGCCAGGCGTGATAGGTCGTTCATCAGCACCCGCTTGACCCGGCCCTGGGCCACCAGCAGCCGCAGCTCCGTCCAGCCCGCCCGACGGCCCCTCGAGGCGCTTCCCTTCTCGGCGATGACACGATCGACGCCAGCGCGCTCCAGCTGGTTGACCTGGCCCTCCAGGCTGATGCCCTGCTCCTCCTGCTTCTTGGAGACCCGGGCATAGCCCACCACTATCCGGTGATCGGGGTCCGGTTCGTGCATTGCAGCCGGCCTCCTACCGTCACGTGTGCCCATAATCAAAACACTCCTCCGGTTTGTCGATGCCCATGCCGAAGGCGATCGTGGCCACCACCACCACGCCGCTGCCCATCCGGAAGCGCTCGAGGGCCTGGCGGCGCTGGTCCGCCTCCAGACCGGCGTGATACGCCATCGCCTCGAAGCCGGCGGCCTGGAGCTCGGCGGTGATCCGATCCACCCGCGAGCGGGAGCGGGCATAGACGATGCCGGATTCGCCGCGATGCCGTTCCAGAAACGGCAGCAGCTGGCTGCGCAGGTTCTCCAGCGGCTGGACCTGGTAGCGGATGTTGGGCCGGTCGAAGCTGGCCAGGAACACGGGCTGATCGCCCAGCCCCAGCCGCTCGCGGATGTCCTCGCGGGTGCGCGGGTCGGCGGTGGCGGTCAGCGCCAGCCGCGGAACCTGAGGACAGCGGGTCGCCAGTTGATCGAGCTGGCGGTATTCCGGCCGGAAGTCGTGGCCCCACTGGGAGACGCAATGGGCTTCATCGATCGCGAACAGACTGAGCCGCGAGCCACCTTCCCCGGGCTCCGCCAGCCGCTCGAGCAGATCACCGCTCAGCAGCCGCTCCGGTGACACGTAGAGCAGTTTCAGATGGCCGGCCTGCAGCCGCCGCCAGACGGCGCTCGCTTCCTCGGCCTCCAGCGCCGAATGCAGGGCGGCGGCCGGCACCCCCAGCTGCTGGAGCGCCTGCACCTGGTCCTGCATCAGGGCGATCAGGGGCGAGACCACCACCGCCAGCCCGTCGAGGCACAGGGCCGGCACCTGGTAGCAGAGCGATTTGCCACCGCCGGTGGGCATCAGCACCAGGGCCGAGCCCCCCTCCAGGACGTGGTGGATGATCGCCGCCTGGGGCCCGCGGAAGGCGGGGTAGCCGAAGACCTGGCGAAGCACCTGCGTCGGATCGACGACCATCGATGCGGGTGGCGGTGGCCTCGAATTGTGGCAGCGCCAGCACAATGGGCCGATGGTCCCCGGTCCGATGGCCCCTTCCACGCGCACCCCCACGGCCTCCGCCCCCGGCAGCCGCACGGCCTGGGGCTTTCTGCTGCCGGCCCTGCTGCTGCTTAGCCTCTCGGTGCTGCTGCCGGCGGCGATGGCCCTGGTCATGAGCTTCAGCCGCAGCGGACTCGACGTGTCCGAACCCCTGCGGTTCGTAGGCCTGGCCAACCTGCGGCGCCTGGCCACCGATCCGATGTTCCGGCGGGTCGCCGTCACCACCTTTCTTTATCTGATCGGCATCGTGCCGCCCGTGGTACTCGGCTCCCTGGGCCTGGCGGTGCTGGCCAATCGCTCGCTTCCGGGCATGCACGTCTTCCGGGGGGCGTTCTACACCCCTGTTCTGGTGTCGCTGGTGGTGGCGGCGATCGCCTTCCGCTGGCTCTATGCCGAGAACGGCCTGCTCAACTCCTGGCTGACCGGACTGCTCGGCTCCGGGTTCCAGCCGATCGGCTTTCTCACCGATCCCCGCCTGGCCCTGCCCTCGGTGATGCTTGTGACCCTCTGGAAGGGCCTCGGCTACTACATGGTGATCTTCCTGGCCGGGTTGCAGGGCATCTCCCCGGATCTCTACGAAGCCGCGGCCCTTGATGGCAGTGAGGGTTGGCGGAGCCATCTCGACATCACCCTGCCGCTGCTGCGCCCCTACGTGACCCTGGTGGCCGTGATTTCGGCGATCGGGGCCACCAAGGTGTTCGAGGAGGTGTTCCTGATGACCCAGGGAGGGCCGGCCGACAGCACCCGGACCATCGTGTACTACGTGTACGACCAGGCCTTCGGCGAACTGGAGATCGCCTATGCCTGCACGGTGGGTCTGGCCCTGTTTCTGATCGTGCTCGTGCTGAGCGTGATCCGTTGGGCTGTGGCGGGAGAGCGCGGCCTGGCCTGAGCCCCTCAGGGCGCGGTCTCCGGGGGCCGGTGCGAAGATGGGCCGTTCTCCCATCGGGCTCTTGAGGGTGGAACCAGGCAGCGCGCTCTGCGATCCGGAAGCGTCACCGGAGCCCGCGGACACCATCGGCATCGTCGGCGGCGGCCAGCTGGCCCGCATGCTTGGCGAGGCGGCACGGGAGCTTGGGGTCGGCCTGGCGGTCCAGACCCCGGGCGCCGATGATCCGGCCCTGGCCTTCGCCAGCGGGCACGTGGCGGCTGCCGCCGATGATCCCCGGGGCACCGCCGAGCTGGCCCGCCGCTGCGGCGCCATCAGCTTTGAGAACGAGTGGATTCCGATCGAGGCCCTCGAACCGCTGGCGGCGGCGGGGGTGGAGTTTCTGCCCAGCCTCGAGGCCCTGCGACCTCTGGTCGACAAGCGGGCCCAGCGGCAGCTGCTGAATGATCTGAATCTCCCCTGCCCCCACTGGCTGCCCCTGCACGCTGTTCTCGAGCCCCCCGATTCTCCCGACGACTCCGACGAGGAGTCGATCGCCCCGGCGACCACAGGGCAGGCCTCGCCAGGCGGTGCGCAGTCGCCGCCCGTGCCGCAGCTGCCCGAAGGATTCCGTTTTCCGCTGATGGCCAAGGCGGTGCGCGGCGGCTACGACGGCAAGGGAACGGTGCCCGTGCCGGATCAGGCGGCCCTGGAGGCCCTGGTGGAGGCGGTGGATCCGGCGGCATGGATCCTCGAGGAGATGGTGGTCTTCGACTGCGAGCTGGCGATCACCGCCTGCCGCGACCGGGAGGGGAGCGTGGTCTGCTTCCCACTGGTGCAGACCCATCAGCATCAGCAGGTCTGCGACTGGGTGCTGTTCCCGGCCCCGGTTTCCCACGCGGTGGAGGCCTTCGCCCGCAATGTGGCTGCCTCCCTGCTCACCGCCCTCGATTACGTGGGGGTGCTCTCGATCGAGTTCTTCTACGGACGCGCCGGGCTGCAGGTCAATGAGCTGGCGCCCCGCACCCACAATTCAGCCCACTACACGATCGAGGCCTGCCGCACCAGCCAGTTCGCCCAGCAGGTCCGGCTGGTGGCCGGCCTGCCGATGGGCCTGCCCGAGCCCACCTGGTCCGGCGCCCTGATGGTCAATCTGCTGGGTCTCGAGGACACGGCGGAGGGGCTGGAGGAGCGTTGCCGTCGTCTGGCGGAGCTCCCCGGGGCGCATCTGCACTGGTACGGCAAGCAGGGCTCCAGGCCTGGCCGCAAGCTTGGGCACATCACCCTGCGCCTTGAGGCCGGCAGCGGTGAGGAGCGCTCCGGCGAGATGGAGCGCCGCCTGGCTGACGTCCGGGCGATCTGGCCGCTGCCGGACGCGTGAGCCGCCGCCCGAACCGCTTAGGATTCCATCGGACTGCTGTGTTGGTGACTGCCTTCTACAGTTTTCTGATCTGACTCCCTCTTCGACATGGGGGGTCTTCAGCGACGGTGACGTAAACCGGCCTTGAGCCGGGAACGAAGCCCCGCCCCTGACCCCCCTTCTGGTTCATCCAGGTCGAACACTGGGGCAAGACGGCATGGTGGTCCACCCCTTTCTTTGCTGCTGCGGCGCTCCTGCCGTGCGCCGGGTTGTGTTGTCTTGTCAGCGCGGATGGCCCGTGCGCTGATCCAGCCATTGCTGCAGCTGTTCTCGGCCCCAGGCTGTGACCACGAACACCTCCTGCACGCTGGTGCCCTGCCGCGCCACCAGCTTGTGGCCGCCCTGGATCGGAGCTGACACCCGCAGGCGCAGGCCGGGGCTGCGGCCGCGCACCCGACCGATGACCGCTGGCGTGATTGTGTCGATGCCCTCTTCGCCGGCCAGGCGGCGCAGCAGCGGGATCAGACCCTCCAGATAGGTGCTGTGGGTCACCACCACCCGCCCCATGCTCGTGCCTCAGATCCGCTCCAACGGCGCCATTGTCAGCCCCTCGGCCGCCAGCAGCTGGTGGTAGAGCTCCGCCGGCTCCTGTGGCCCGCTCCACACCACCGCCGATCCCTCCCCGTCGATGCGATGGGCCAGCTCCCAGGCCCGATCGGGGGTCATGCCGGGCAGGTGGCGCACCAGGCTCTCCACCACATGCTGGAAGGTATTGACATCGTCATCCAGCACGATCACCCGGCAGTGGGGGTAGGGCTGGCCAACTCTTGCCGTCTGCCGGTCCTGCACCGGGCTGGAGGAGGTGGCCTGTGGAGAGGAAAGGTTTGTCATCACCCGGCCTGATCGGGACCGCAGCCTAGGTAAGCTGCATGCGTTCGAAACAGCTTTGCGATGCTGATCACCCTGGGCTGGGCCTCTCTGGCGGCCATCTTCTCCTTCTCGATCGCGATGGTGGTCTGGGGACGCGGCGGCGACAACGTGCTGCCCTTCTGAGTCCGTGATCAGCGCCAATACCGTCCTGGCGGTCCTGGCTTCGGTCTTGCTTGTCTTCGTCAGTGTCGGGGTGGTGTATCTCTCCTCCGTCGAGTGGCGTGATCGGCGGCGACGCCAGGCCCAGGAAGGGCCCCGCCGCTGAGGGCGGATCGCAGGGCTTGCGTGGTGGCTCCAACCTTCGGTTGGCGTGTTCGGCCCGAATCGGTTCTGGAACTGTCCGCTGGGGTTGCATCAGCACCCTTGGGTTTGAGGCTTTGTCCCCGCCGGTCATCCCGTCTCCCGCAAGCCCCTCCCGCCAGTCCCGCCATCCCTCGGGCCTGCGGGGTTTCGTCGTCTCACCTCACGACTGGACTCCAGTGATGGCCGTCCCGGCTGCCGGGCTCTCCGCTCCTTCCCATTTTCGTTCACCGTTTCGTCGCTCCCACCAGGTCCCGACGGCATGACGGCCCATCGCCTCACCGGTCTGGCCTCACGCCTGAGCCGGATTCCTCCTCTGCCGTTGACCAGCCTGGCGATCGCCGCCCTGGTGATCGGACCAGGCATTTCCCTGCTGCGGCTGCCGAGGCCCCTGGCCCAGGGCCTTGAGCAGCTGATGGACACCTCCAGCCTGCTGCAGAGTTTCGCGGCGAGTCCCCAGCGGCCGGTGCCGGCGCTGTGGCAGGAACGGCTCGGTGCTCCGCTGGCCAACCGGGTCTGGCGACTGCAGCGGCGCACCTGGTGGCAGTTCTGGGGCCCCCACGCCGATGGGGCACCCTTCCTGGCCCTTGAAGCCTCGTCGCTGCCCGTCAGTCGGGGCACACGGCTGGCGCCGGCGGGCGCGGTTTCGGTGGGTGATCTGGTGGTCATTTCGCCGGATCCCCTCTCCCGGCAGCTCCTGCTGGATCGTCTGCGGCCCCGCCAGCGTCCCAGTCGCGGCCTGCAGCGCCGCTGCCTGAAGCGGATGCAGCAGGGCCAGGCCGTGTACTGGAACCCCAATGCCCTGGGCGTGATCCTTGGGCCGGTGTCGCCGCTGCTTCAGCCCTTTCAGGCCGGCTGTCTCACCCTGGCGCTCGAACCCGGTGGTCTGCGCTGGCAGGGGGAGGCGGCGGCCGTCGACGGGGTTCTCGCCGCGGCCCATCAGGACACCCCCACCCCCGACGCGGCGGTGTTGCCGCCGCTGGCCGACGACACCCTGCTGGAGATCCGTGGTGGCAGCCTTGATCCGCTGCTGCAGGGTCTGTTGTCGCGCCAGCTGATCCGCGATCCCCTGGGCCAGCGCTATGGGCTGAGTGCCGATCGCCTGAGCCTGTTGCGCCAGGCCCCGTTCCGTCTTCGCCTGCGCCCGCGGCCGAGTGGTCCCTACCAGGCGTCCCTGGAGCTGCAGCTGATCACCGGCCGGCAGCGGGCCCCCTGGGCCGCAACCCTGGCCGGCGTGGCCCGGGCCCTCGCCCAGCAGGGGTTGTCCGACCGCCCCGCTGCCGCGACGACCGCCACTGCCCCCGGATCCGGGGGCCGAATTCTGCAGGCCCCCGGGCCGGCCTCCACTACGGCGGAATCAGCACGGCCGGGAGACGGCAGCGGCTCCGTGCCCGCGGCCCCATCGCCGTCAGCCGTTCCAGCGCCCGCCGGGGCGGCTTCGGCGGCTGCCGCATCCGAGCGTGTCGTCTGGCGCCGTCCGGATGGCCAGGTGGTGGGCGGTTGGCGCTGGCTGCGGGGCCGCGCTGGCGAAGAGCAGCTGGTGCTTTTCCTCGGGCCCGAGCCGGCGCGGTTCGAGGCTGTTCCGGCAGGGGCCACCGAGCGGCCGGCTCCGGGCCAACTGGTGCTGAGGGTGCGGCCCCAGGCCATGGCCGGCCTCGGGCTGCTTCCGGCCGAAATGCCGCCGCTGGTGCAGCGCTCCGAGCAGCTGGTGCTGCGCACCTTCCCCCAGGGTCAGGGGCGTGGCCGCTCGGGAGCCGTTGCCTTCAGCCTGCTGTCGGGAGCTCTTCAGTTGCCTCGCTGACGGAAGCCCCTGCGTCCTCCTGTTGGCGCTCGCGGCGCCGCCGGTCGGCGGCCACCGTCTCCTCCATCAGTTCGACGGCCTGGGCCAGTTTCTCGAGGTTGGTGGCGTAGATGCCCAGGTCCTTGTCGACTCGATCGCGCAGCAGCCCCATCGCCGCTGCCAGGTCGTGGGCGTAGCGGCGCAGCTCCTGGGGGTCGAGGGCATCGGCGCCCTGGGCCTGCTCCAGCAGGCTCAGCAGGCCCACCGCCACCAGCCGTGAGTAGTGAAAATCCGGGCGCCGGATCGAGGCCAGTGCGGTGGCCAGGGGTTCGGGTGCTCCCTCTCCCTGGCGCTCGATCCACTGGCTCACCTCCTCCACCCGGTTCTGCCCGATCGCCTGCACGGCGGCGTCGCGCTGGCGCCGGAGCTCGGCGGCATCGAAGCCGGAGGCCCTGCAGAGGGCGGCCAGCAGCGGTTCGCGCTGGGCCTCGGGGCGGTATCCCCTGGAAAAGGCGTCAAACACCTGAATCAGGCCGCTGGCGAACAGGGGGTCGGGCTGGAAGCCCTTCTGATGGCTGAGCAGATGCAGCTCCACCAGCAGTTCGTCGACCATCCGCCGATAGATCGGGCTGATCACATGGGGGAAGTCGGCGTGAAAGGCACGCTTGCTGTCGGCAACGGTGAGGGCAGCGCTCACGGGGGCAGGCGGAGTCTGGAGTGACCCTAGCGCTGCACAGCGGAGAGCCGGACACCCCTGACTTCCGGAACTCGGTAGGATCCGCCAGAGCTTTCCCAGAACCGCCCATGATCCCGATCGTCATTGAAGAGTCGGGCAGGGGAGAAAGGGCATTCGACATCTACTCGCGCCTGTTGCGCGAGCGCATTATCTTCCTCGGCGAACCGGTGACCGCCGAGTCGGCCAACCGGGTGGTGGCCCAGCTGCTGTTTCTCGAGGCGGAGGATCCGGACAAGGACATCTTCCTGTACATCAACTCCCCTGGTGGTTCGGTGTACGACGGTCTCGGCATCTTCGACACCATGCAGCACATCAAGCCCGACGTTCAGACGGTGTGTGTGGGCCTGGCCGCTTCGATGGGTGCGTTTCTGCTCTGTGCCGGCACCAAGGGCAAGCGCAGCAGCCTCACCCACTCGCGGATCATGATCCACCAGCCCCTCGGTGGCGCCAGGGGCCAGGCCAGCGACATCCGCATCCAGGCGGATGAGATTCTCTATCTCAAGAAAAAGCTCAACCAGGAGCTGGCCGACCGCACCGGCCAGCCGCTCAGCCGCGTTGAAGAAGACACCGACCGTGACTTCTTCATGTCCCCTGGCGAGGCGATGGATTACGGCCTGATCGACAAGGTGATCGAGAAGCGCCCGGTTCGCCCGGTCTGAGATCAGGCGGCTGGTTGTTCTCGCGGCGCGGTCGCTCGTGCCTGCGGTCGCAGGGCCCCATGGCCCCGTGGGCACAGTCCGGCCCCGCGCGTCTCACCGGATAGGCCCGCCCCGCAGCAGCGCTGCCAGCTGCTGGGTGGGCTTTGTTCCTGCGCGTGGCTCCAGCGGCTGCACGCTCACTACGCCTGACATGCCGTGCGCTGTCGCTCTCGGCTGACTGTGCGGCGTGGTTTCGGTTGGTGCAGGTCCTCCCGGCGCAGGTCTGTCGTCACCGGGTGGCTTCCACCGCGATGGGCCACGCCTCCACCAACCAGCAAAAAGCCCGCACGATTGTGCGGGCCTGGTCTGTCACTCTGCAGAGCTTGTCTGTGCAGGCCCTCAGGCCTGGGCCGGAGTTGGGCTGGCTTGGTCCTGCTGGCTGGTCTCGTGTTCGCCGAGGAAGGGGGAGAACCGCTCCTTCTCGGGAATCTCGGCGAATTCGGCCACGATCGCCCGGAATTCATCGCCATCGAGAGTTTCCTTCTCGATCAGCAGTTCAACGACCCGGTCCATGCAGGCGCGCTGGGAGGCAACCAGGGCCACGGTTTCGGCGTAGCAGCTCTGGACAATCGCACGAACGGCATCATCGATGCGGCTGGCGAGGGCATCGGAACCATCGCTGCGGGTCATCAGATCGCGGCCCAGGAACACTTCCTGGCTGCCGGCTTCAAGCGAGAACTGGCCGATGTCGCTCATGCCGAAGCGGGTGACCATCTGACGGGCGATCGAAGCCACCTGCTGGATGTCACCACCGGCACCGGTGGTGACCTCGGCGTGACCGAAGACCACGTCTTCGGCCGCGCGTCCGCCGAGGGCCCCCATGATCCGGGCCCGAAGCTGGGCCTTGCTCACGAGGCTCTGCTCTTCATCGGGGGCAAACCAGGTGAGTCCCTGGGCCTGACCCCGGGGAATCAGGGTGACCTTCTGAACGGGATCGTGGGCCTTGACCAGGGTTCCGACCAGGGCATGGCCGACTTCGTGGTAGGCGATCAGGCGCTTGCTGCGGCCGTCCGTGAGCGGTTTGCCCTCCATGCCGGCGATCACCCGATCGACCGCATCATCAATCTCCCGGAGAGTCGTGGCATCCTTGCGGCGGCGGGCGGTGAGGATGGCGGCCTCATTGAGCAGGTTGGCCAGGTCTGCGCCGGTGAAGCCAGGGGTGCGGCGGGCGATCGCCTCGAGGGAAACATCCTCAGCCAGCTTCTTGTTGCGGCAATGCACTTCGAGGATCGACAGGCGACCTTTGATGTCGGGTGCGTCGACGGTGACCTGTCGATCAAAACGACCCGGACGCATCAGCGCCGAATCGAGAACGTCGGGTCGGTTGGTGGCGGCGATGATGATGATGCCGCTGTTGCCCTCGAAGCCATCCATCTCGGTGAGCAGCTGGTTGAGGGTCTGCTCCCGCTCATCGTTGCCGCCGCCGATGCCGGCGCCGCGCTGACGGCCCACGGCATCGATCTCGTCGATGAAGATGAGGCAGGGGCTGTTCTCTTTGGCACGTTTGAACAGATCGCGGACGCGACTGGCTCCCACGCCCACGAACATCTCGACGAATTCCGAACCGGACAGCGAGAAGAAGGGCACACCGGCTTCACCGGCGATCGCCTTGGCCAGCAGGGTCTTGCCGGTGCCGGGAGGGCCCACCAGCAGAACTCCTTTGGGAATCTTGGCGCCTACCGATGTGAAGCGTTCGGGGGTCTTGAGGAAGGTCACAACCTCCTGGAGATCCTGCTTGGCTTCTTCGACACCGGCCACGTCGTCGAACATCACCCCTGTTTCAGCCTCCATCAGGAAGCGGGCCTTGGATTTGCCGAACTGCATGGCCTGACCGGGGCCTCCGGGCATGCCGTTGGAGCGCCGAGCCAGAAAAACCAGCGAACCGATCAGCAGCAGCGGGAAGAGCAGGTTGCCCAGCAGGCCAACGGCGGGTGGGGCTTGGCGGGGCGGGTGGACATCGAAGCTGATGCCCTGCTCCTTGAGGGTGTTGACCAGTTCAGGCGCCACCCCGGGCAGATCGATGCGATAGCGCTGGACTTTGTTGTCGAGGTCGGGATCCACCGCCTCAACTACGGCGCTGCGGCCTCCATCGAAGATGTCGACGGCCGTCACCCGACCGGCGTTCACGTAGTCGAGGAAGCGGCCGTAACTCATGCGGCCCGTAGCGGTGTTGCGGGGCGCGGTGGTCGGGCCGGGGCTCAGGCGGGCATTGCTGCTCCCCAGCAGCTGGAATCCGAGGAACAAGGCCAGACCAACCGGAAGTAGCCAGAGGGCCAGGAGACGCCAGCGCTGATTCATGGGTGCCGCTCGAAATGCCTGATTCTTAACAAGTGTAACGGGGCCCCATCCCTGCCGGTGCCGACGTGGCGAACCGTTTCAGCTGGCTTCGAGCCAGGGATTCTCCTGCCGCTGCAGACCCTCGATCGCCAGTTCGGCCACCGCCGCCGGGGCGGACTGCTCGAGGCAGAGCACATCGGCGCGATGGGCCTCCATCAGCTCCGGGCCGCCCAGGCCGTGGGTCCAGATCTCGACTTCACTGCCGCCTGGGCATTGGAAGCTCAGAAATTCAAACGGGAACACCACCCGCTCCAGGTAGAACGCACCGGGCCCCAGGCACCGCACGATCACCATGCGGTCAGAAGCGTTGCGGTATCCGCACTCAAGCTGGTCCAAGGGTGATGCAGGTGTAGAGAGGAGTATCAAGCCATTGAGCCCCCCCAGGGTTCGGTGACGGTTGACACTCTTTCGATTCTTTTCGGTTTCCCTTCAGGCGCCGGTGGCAGGGTGACCTGGCGCCGGAGTTGGACTCAAAGACTGCGCAGCGCCACGATCGGATCGAGCCCGGCGGCCCGCCGGGCCGGCACCACGCCGAAGAACAGGCCGATCGAGCCCGACAGCAGAACCGTGACCAGCACCGTGCTGCTGCCCACCGCCGCCGGCAGGGGCGTGAAGGCCGCGACCAGCGCCACGGCCCCCAGGCCAAGGCCACTGCCCAGCAGGCCGCCGAGGCTGGAAAGCACCAGCGACTCCACCAGGAACTGCAGCATCACATCACTGCTGCGCGCACCGAGGGCCTTGCGCAGGCCGATCTCGGAGGTGCGCTCGCTGACCGAGACCAGCATGATGTTCATGATGCCGATGCCTCCCACCAGCAGGGAGACGGCCCCGATCGCCGCCAGCATCAGGGTGAGGCCGCCGGTGATCGTGCCCACGATCGTCAGGGCATCCTTCTGGGAGCGGACCACGAAATCGTCCTCCCGCAGCAGCTGATGGCGGCGGCGCAACAGGTTGCCGATCTGGAACGAGGCCGCCCCGGTGCTCTTCTCATCTCGGGCCTCGACGCTGATCAGGCTGAGGCTGATGCCGTAGGTGGGATCACGGCCGCTGAGGCGGCTGACCATGGTGCTGAGGGGGACGTAGGCGATCTCGTCCTGGTTGGCGCCGAACACCGCCCCCTTTGGCGCCATCACACCGATGATCTCGAAGCTCTGATCGCGGATCCGCAGACTGCGGCCCACCGCTTCGCCGCCCGGGATCAGCCGCTCGCGCAGATCGGGGCCGATCACCACCACGTTGCGGGCACCCCGGATCTCGGCGTCGCTGAAGAAGCGCCCCTGGGCCACCTCGAAGCGGCGTACCTCCAGAAAGTCGGGGGTGACCCCGGTGACCGTGACCGACTTGCTGTTGCTTCCGGCCTGGACCACCTCATTCAGGCTGATCTGGGGCGCGACCCGGCGCACCGAAGGCACCTGCTCGGCGATCGCCCGGGCATCCTCGAGCACCAGCGTCCGCGGCACCTCGATCCCCTGGCGCCGGGTGTCGTTGGTGCCCGGGAAGACGAACAGCACATTGGCGCCCAGGGTGCTGAGCTGGCCCTCCGCGAGGTTGCGTGCGCCGTTGCCCACCCCCACCAGGCTGATCACGGAGGCGTTGCCGATCACGATGCCAAGCATCGTCAGCAGGCTGCGCATGCGGTTGGCCCGCAGCGTGTCGATCGCCATGGCGACCGTGTCGCGCAGCGGCAGCTTGGGGGCCATCGTCAGACGGTGGGTGCGCGATCCGTTCTAGGCCCCGGGGTCAGCGACCTGGGCCGCTGCCGGCCCCTTCGCCGCTGCCGGATCCCCGATGCACCACCCCGTCCTGGAGTTCGAGGGTCACCACCTCGCCGGGCCGCAGGTCGGCCGTGGCGTTGGCGACGCCCACGATCACGGGCACACCCAGGCGTTCGGCGATCACCGCGGCATGGCTCTGGCGGCCCTCCTCCTCGGCGATGACGCCGCGGGCGCGGCGGATCGCCTCCAGATAGGCGGCGCTGGTCTCACGCACCACCAGGATCTCGCCGCTCTGCAGCCGTGAGGCCTCCTCCGGGGAGTTGGCGAGGCAGACCCGACCGCTGACCGATCCAGCGCCGATGCCGATGCCTCGGCCCAGCACCGCCGAGACGATCCCGACCTTGACCAGGTCGGTGGAACCGCTCACCCCTTCGAGAGTGCCGGCGGTCTGGACCACCAGATCCCCCTCCTGCAGCAGACCCATCGACTGGGCTTCGGCCATCGCCACGGTGAAGGTGCGGCTGCTGCTGGCCTGCTCCTGGATCAGCAGCGGATTCACCCCCCAGACCAGCTGCAGGCGCCGGGCCACATCCACGTCGCTGGTGACCGCCAGGATCGGTGTGCTCGGGCGGAACTTGCTGACGCTGCGGGCCGTGGAGCCGCTCTTGGTGAGTGGCAGGATCGCGGCGGCGTTGAGCTGGCGGGCGATGCTGCTGACGGCCTGGCAGATAGCGTTGGGGATCGTGGTCGCCATGTGGCTGTCGAGCACGCGACGGGGGTAGTCGCGCTCGATCCGCCGGGCGATCTGGGCCATGGTGGCGACCGCTTCAACGGGGAAATCACCGACCGCACTCTCGTTGGAGAGCATCACCGCATCGGTGCCATCGAGGATGGCATTGGCCACATCGCTCACCTCGGCCCGGGTGGGACGGGGGCACGAGACCATTGAATCGAGCATCTGGGTGGCGGTGATCACCGGGATGCCGAGGCTGTTGGCCTTGCGGATCAGGTCCTTCTGGAGCAGCGGCACCTCTTCGGCCGGCATCTCGACGCCGAGGTCGCCGCGGGCCACCATCACCCCGTCGCACAGGGGGAGGATGGCATCGATCGCGTCGATCGCCTCGAATTTCTCGATCTTGGCCACCACCGGCGTGCTGTGGCCGTGGCTGCGGATCAGCTCGCGGATCTCCAGCATGTCGGAGGGGTTGCGCACGAAGCTGAGCGCCACCCAGTCGACCCCCTGGCGCAGGCCAAAGGCCAGATCGGCCCGGTCCTTGTCGGTGAGGGCCCGGATCGAGAGCTGCACGTCCGGGAAGTTCACCCCCTTGTTGTTGGAGAGCACACCACCAACGGTGACGCGGCAGTGGAGGGTCTGCTCCGCCAGTTCGACCTCCTCGACCACCATTTCCACCCGGCCGTCGTCCAGCAGGATGCGGCTGCCGCTGGTGACCTCCTCGGCCAGCCGGTCGTAGGTGACGGTGGCCATGCTCTGGTTGCAGGCCACCTCGCGGGAGGTGAGGGTGAAGGGATCGCCCTTGGCGAGGGTGATCGGGCCAGCTTCGAAGCGCCCGAGACGGATCTTCGGGCCCTGGAGATCCTGGAGGACGCCCACATGAACACCGAGTTCGTGGGCCACCTGGCGGATGGTGGCGATCCGGGCCGCGTGCTCCGAGTGGTCTCCGTGGGAGAAGTTGAGCCGGAAGGTGGTGGCGCCCGCCTTGATCAGGCGGCGCAGCATCTCCGGCGACTCGGTCGCAGGGCCGATGGTGGCCACGATTTTGGTGCGACGCGTGAGATCGTTGACAGGCATCAGAGCGTCGCGCATCAGGCCGGAAACTACCATCCAGCGGCCCCCCTCACCGGCACCCCATGGACTTTCGGGCCTACCAGGAGCGTTCTCGTGAGACCGCCCGCTACCCGGATGCCGGCTCCAACCCCACCTACCCGACCCTGGGCCTCTGCGGTGAAGCGGGGGAAGTGGCGGACAAGGTGAAGAAGGTGCTGCGCGATGGCGGTGGTCGCTTCGGCGAGGCGGTCTGCGACGACCTGAAGCTGGAGCTGGGGGATGTGCTTTGGTACGTGGCCCAGCTGGCCACTGAGCTGGGGTTGGATCTCGAGGAGATCGCCAGCGCCAATCTCGAGAAGCTGGCCAGTCGCGCCGCCCGTAACGTGATCGCAGGCAGCGGCGATCGGCGGTGAGTGTCCTCCCAGAGCAACAGGCGATGGGGCGGCAACGCTCCCGGGTGGCGGTTCCCGTCCCAGGCCGGAGACCGGGCGGTCGCTGGTCGCTTCCATTCAGGGCGCGGCCGGCGCATCCGCCGCCCAGGGCCGCACGGCTGCTGGGACTGGTCTGTGCCCTGGTGCTGTGGCTGCTGGCGCCGCCGGCCGCCTGGGCCGCTTCGCTCAGCGTCAGCGAGGTGCATCTGGAGCCGTGTCCCAGCGGCGATGTGGGCAGCCAGTCGGGGCGCCGCGGCCCCGGTGGGGCCAGCTGTTTCGCCCTGCGCGGCGTCGTGGAGAACCCGGGGCGCCGACCGGTGGTCGATACCGATGTGTTCGCGCTGATCCTCGATGCCAGCGGTGAACCGGTGCTGCCCAATCGCAGCCGGGTGGGCTCGATCGGCGACATCCCCCCCGGTCGCTCCAGCTTCGCCCTGCGCCTGGCGGTACCGGCCGGCACGCCGGGGCCGTTCCAGGTGAGCAACGTGCGCGCCCGGGGGTTCAATGCGCCGGTGCGCAGCCGGGCCCGTGATGGCGACGAGCTGCTGCCGCTCGAGCAGGTGCTGATCCCCGGCGACGATCTGTCGCCCTAGGAAATGCTGCCGCGAGCAGTCCCCTGCTCTCCTACCGCTCGGCGATAGGCCGGGGGTGCGTCCGGCAGGCCGGCGACGGGCCGGTGTGCAACGGGCTGGCCGTCAGTAGGCGATTCCGCCTCCCGCCAGGCTGGCACTGGCGCTGGCCAGCAGGCCCTGGCCCAGCTGCAGGGCCAGGAAGGCCAGCAGGGCCGAGAGATCGAGCCCCCCCACCGGTGGGATCAGGCCGCGGAAGGCATTGAGGTAGGGATCGGTGATTGCGCTGACCCCGGCCAGGAGCGGATTGCTCCAGTCGAGGTTGGGAAACCAGCTCAGCAGCACCCGTACCACCAGCACCAACAGGTAGATGCTCAGGGTCTGGGCGAGCACCTGGAGCAGGAAGGCCACGACGGTCATCAACGTTGCCGGATCGGCTGGGACGGACTGATGAACTCTATTCAGCGATCCCATGGCGTCCGCGGCCCCGCCGTTGGAGATGGCCGAACCGGCTCAGGCGGCCCGACGGGGGTTGGCCGCAGGCTGGCCTCCCGCTTGACCGTCCGCCTGAACGGAGAAGGTGCGGTGAAACTTCTCGCTCAGGCTCAGCCAGTAGGAGCGCCCCTCGCTCTGCCGCTTGCGCTCGATGAAATCCTGGGCCAGCAGTTCCTTGATGTGGTCGTAGGCACCCGAGCCCCGCAGCTCCACCAGCTCCGACTGGAGAATCCGTTTCTTGAGGGCAATCGTGGCCAGGGTGCGCAGGGTGGCGGTGGACAGATCCACCGGCAGCAGGTTCTGCACCAGCTCCCCAAGGCTCTCGCGCAGCTGCAGGCTGTAGGTGGATCCCTCCTGTCGGATCTCGAGGGCGGTGTCGCGATGGGCGTAGTCGGCCATCAGCGTGATCAGGCCCAGCTCCGCCTGCTCCCTGTCGACCCCGGCGATCTCGGCCAGTTCCCCGAGCCCGAGGGGACGCCCCTTGAGATAAAGGATCGCCTCCATCTGCGCCGGCAGGGAGAGTCCCTCCATCAGGGGCCGCATAGCGGCCAGGGAGGCCAGCGCCGCCGGAGTCCCGGCTCCAGCCGCGGCTCCGGCGGCCCCATCAGCGGGCTCCGGCAGGGTTGGAGCGCTCGCGGCATCGGTGCTCGCCGGGGCGGGGGCGAGCTCGCCCTCACTGGCTCCAGCGCGAGCCTGGCTGTCAGCGCCGGTATCGGACGCTCCGTTGTCCTCCGGAGCCTGGACGGCCGCCAGAGCCTCGGTGGTCTCGGGATCTTCGGCTACCTCGAGGGCCTCGGCTCCTCCGGCCGTCTCGCGCGCCGCCGGTTCGCTGCCCTCGCGATCGGAACTGGGCATGGCCGGATGGCGGGGGCGGTGCGATCGGAACCGTATCGCAGCCCTCAGGCCGACACCAGCGGCCCGGGGGCGGGCAGCGACCGGGGCATCTGACCCAGGAACAGCCCGTAGGCCGGGTTGTCCGTCTCCTCCACCCACCGGTAGGGCAGTCCGGCGAGAAAGCCCAGCCACTCTTCGGTTTCCGCCGGTGGGACCTGCACCCCCACCACGATCCGGCCCACGTCGGCGCCGTGGTTGCGGTAGTGAAAGATGCTGATGTTCCAGTTGGGGTGAAGGGCGCTGACGAAGGCCATCAGCGCCCCGGGCCGTTCGGGAAATTCGAAGCGGTACAGCCGCTCCTCCCCCTGCTCCAGGGCCGCGCCGGCACTGGCCGGCAGGCGTCCGCCCACCATGTGGCACAGGTGCAGCTTCGCCAGCTCGTTGTGGGTGAGGTCGAGGCAGGGAAAGCCCGCCGCCTGCAGGTCGGCGATCAGCTGGGCTGTGTCCTCGCGGCCGCTGATCTGCACCCCCACGAAGATGTGGGCCAGGCGCGGGTCCGCCAGCCGGTAGCTGAACTCAGTCAGGCTGCGGGTGCCCAGCAGATCGCAGAAGCGACGCAGGCTGCCCGGCTGCTCGGGAATCTCGACCGCCAGCAGCGCTTCCCGGTCCTCGCCAAGTTCGGCCCGTTCAGCCACGAACAGCAGCCGGTCGAAGTTCATGTTGGCACCGCAGGCCACCGCCACCAGGGTCCGGTCACGCAGCGCGCGGGCCTGGACGTCCTGCTTCATGCCCGCCACCGCCAGGGCGCCGGCGGGTTCGAGGATCGAGCGGGTGTCCTCGAAGACGTCCTTGATCGCCGCGCAGATCGCATCGGTGTCGACCGTGACCATGCGATCGACGTGGCGCCGCGCCAGCTCGAAGGTGTGCTCCCCCACCTGGCGGACGGCTACCCCATCGGCGAACAGTCCCACCGACTCCAGCCGCACCCGTTGTCCGGCCGCCAGCGAGCGGGTCATGGCGTCGGCGTCGACCGGTTCGACCCCCACCACCTCCACGTCGGGCCAGAGACTCTTGACGTAGGCGGCGATGCCGGCGATCAGACCGCCGCCGCCGACCGCCACGTAGATGGCGTCGGGAGGCTCCGAGCACTGCCGCAGGATCTCCAGGGCGATCGTGCCCTGGCCGGCGATCACGTCGGGATCATCGAAGGGGTGGATGAAGGTCAGGCCCCGCTCCAGCTCCAGCCGCCTGGCTTCGGCCTGGGCTTCGTCGTAGGTGTCGCCGTGCAGCACCACCTCGGCGCCCCGGGCCGCCACCGCCCGCACCTTCATGGCCGGTGTGGTGACCGGCATCACGATCACCGCCCGGCAGCCCAGCTTCTGGGCGGCCAGGGCCACCCCCTGGGCATGGTTGCCGGCGCTGGCGGCGATCACGCCGCGCTCCAGCTCCCCGGGCTCGAGGCCGGCCATCCTGTTGTACGCCCCGCGCAGCTTGAAGCTGAACACCGGCTGCAGGTCCTCGCGTTTGAGCAGCACCCGGTTGCCGAGCCGGCGCGACAGATTCGGAGCCGGATCCAGCGGCGACTCGATCGCCACGTCGTAGACCCTGGCGCGCAGGATGCGCTGCAGGTACGGGCTGGCCACGGGGCAGGGATGGGAGCGGTCGTCCTGGCTCATGGCGGCCTCGCGGATCCCCACTTTCGCAACCCACGGGACGGCGCGGAATGGTCGCCGTTGTCGCCACCCGATCAGAGGCAAGCCGTAGATTGCCACCAAAGGCGTCGTCACGGGCATGCATCTGAGCGAGCTGAGCCACCCGAACCAGCTGCATGGACTCAGCACCGCCGAACTGGAGGGGATTGCCCGACAGATCCGGGAGCGGCATCTGGAGGTCGTGTCCACCAGCGGCGGTCACCTCGGTCCCGGTCTCGGCGTCGTCGAGCTCACCCTCGCCCTCTATCAGACCCTGGATCTGGATCGCGATCGCGTGGTCTGGGATGTGGGTCACCAGGCCTACCCCCACAAGCTGATCACCGGGCGCTGGAAGGAGTTTCACACCCTGCGTCAGAAGGATGGGGTGGCCGGCTACCTCAAGCGCTGCGAAAGCCGCTTCGACCACTTCGGCGCCGGCCACGCCTCCACCTCGATCTCGGCGGCCCTCGGCATGGCCCTGGCCCGCGACGCCCGCGGCGAGGACTTCCACTGCGTGGCCGTGATCGGTGACGGCGCCCTCACCGGTGGCATGGCCCTCGAGGCGATCAACCATGCCGGTCATCTGCCGCGCACCCGTCTGCTGGTGGTGCTCAACGACAACGACATGTCGATCAGCCCCCCGGTCGGGGCCCTCTCCACCCACCTCAACCGGATGCGGCTGAGCAAGCCGATGCAGTTCCTCTCCGGCAGTGCCGAGGAGGCGGTCAAGCATCTGCCCTTCATGCACGGCGAGCTTCCGCCCGAGCTCAAGACCCTCAAGGAGAGCATGAAGCGCCTGGCGGTTCCCAAGGTGGGAGCCGTGTTCGAGGAGCTGGGCTTCACCTACATGGGTCCGGTCGACGGCCATGACATCGCCGCCATGGTGCGCACCTTCCAGGCCGCCCACCGGGAGGAGGGGCCGGTGCTGGTGCACGTGGCCACCACCAAGGGCAAGGGATACCCCTTCGCCGAGGCCGATCAGGTCGGTTACCACGCCCAGTCGGCCTTCGATCTGGCCACCGGCAAGGCCTATCCGTCCAGCAAGCCCAAGCCGCCCAGCTGGAGCAAGGTCTTCGGCCAGACCCTGGTCAAGATCTGTGAACAGGATCCTCGGGTGGTGGGCATCACTGCCGCCATGGCCACCGGCACGGGCCTCGATCTGCTGGAGAAGGCCCTGCCCAAGCAGTATTTCGATGTCGGCATCGCCGAGCAGCACGCCGTCACCATGGCCGCCGGCATGGCCTGCGAGGGCCTGCGGCCGGTGGTGGCGATCTACAGCACCTTCCTGCAGCGGGCCTACGACCAGCTGATTCACGACGTGGGCATCCAGAAGCTGCCTGTCACCTTCGTGCTCGACCGCGCCGGGATTGTGGGGGCCGATGGTCCCACCCACCAGGGCCAGTACGACATCAGCTACCTGCGGGCCGTGCCCAACTTCACGGTGATGGCTCCGAAGGATGAGGCCGAACTGCAGCGGATGCTGGTCACGTCCATTGCCCACGACGGACCCTGCGCGATTCGGATCCCCCGGGGCGAGGGCGAAGGGGTACCGCTGATGGAGGAGGGCTGGCAGACCCTGGAGATCGGACGCGGTGAGCAGCTCACCGATGGCGATGACCTGCTGATCGTGGCCTACGGCTCGATGGTGGCTCCCGCAATCGCCACCGCCGGCCTGCTGCAGGAGCGTGGCCTGCGGGCGGCCGTGGTCAATGCCCGCTTCCTGCGCCCCCTGGACGAGGCCCTGATCCTGCCCCTGGCCCGCCGCATCGGCAGGGTGGTGACGATGGAGGAAGGCGCTCTGGCGGGGGGCTTCGGTGCCGCTGTGGTGGAAAGCCTGGTGGACCACGACGTGCTGGTGCCGGTGCTGCGCCTGGGGATTCCCGATGTGCTTGTCGACCACGCCAGCCCCGACCAGAGCAAGCAGACCCTCGGCCTCACAGCGCCCCAGATGGCGGAGCGCATTCTGGAGCGTTTCGCTCGCACCGCCGATCTGGCCGCCCCCCGCGCCCTCGCGGTCTGAGGCGGCCTCGGCGTGACGGCCACCTTGGCGTCGGCCGCAGCCACCGGCGGCGAGCTGCGGCCCGAGTGCCAGGTGCTGGTGGTGGGGGCTGGTCCAGCCGGGGGCGACCTGGCTCGCCAGCTGGCCCAGGCCGGGGTGGATGTGCAGCTGGTCGATCAGCTGGCTGATCTCTCCAGCGCCGCCTTCAGCAGTGCGGCCATGCCCCTGGAGGCGATTGAGCAGTACGGCCTGGCGGCTGAGCTCGCCGCCGCCCGCTGGAGCCGCTGGCAGCTGATCGGTCCCGGTACCGTTCAGCGCCAGTGGACGTCCGACCGCACCCTGGGGGTGGTGCTGGACTTCGGCCGTCTGCGTTGTTGGCTGGCCGAGGCCTGTCGCCAGTGGGGCGGCAGCGTGGCCCTGGGCTGGAAGGCGATCGCCTGCCGCCCGGAGGGGCGCCGCCTGCGCACCCGGCTGCGCGACCGACGCGGCGCCGAGCTGGAGGTGCTCAGCGATTGGGTCGTGGATGCCAGTGGCCAGCAACGCGCCCTGATCGGAGAGACCAGCCCCCCGGCGGAGCCCCTGGTGATCGGCCTGGGCTGTGAATGGCTGCTGCAGGCGCCCCTGCCACTGTGGCAGCGCTGGAGCGATCGGCTGGCCTTCTGTCTTGGCAGCGGCTGGGTGGAGCAGGGGTACGGCTGGGTGTTCCCGATGGAACCCGGCCAGCTGAAGGTCGGCGTCTGCCGGCTTGTGGATCCCTGCCGCCGCCAGCCCGCGCTTGGGGCCGAGCTGGAGCGGCTGATCGCGCGCCTGTTCCCCGCCGCTGAGCGCCGGGAGCTGCGGGTTCTCGATCGCCATGGGGGGCGGATCCGCAGCCGCATCCGCCGGCGTGAACCCCACCGCCAGGGGCGACTGATCGCCCTGGGGGATGCGGTGAGCACGGCCAACCTGCTGGGCGGCGAGGGCATCCGCCATGCCCTGGCCAGCAGCCGCGTGCTGGCGCCGCGCCTGCTCGAGGCGATCGCCGCCGATACGGCCGACGGCCTGCCTCGCACTGGTGGGGCTTCTGGTAGGCGTGTGCCCTTGCCGAGCCCGGGCCGCCATGATCCGTTGGCGTCATACCCGCAGGCTCTGCGCCGGCGACTGGGATGGCGCTGGAGCCTCAGCGGCCGGTTGGCGCGCCGCACCTGGCTTGGACTGCGGGATGTCTCCTCCGATCGGCGTCTGGATCTGTTGCTGCAGGGTCTTGAGTCCTGCAGCGCCGAGGATCTCTCCGCCCTGCTGTTCGACTACCGGTTTGAGCGCTATGGATGGCGGGCTCTGCCCTACCTGCTTGGCTGGCGCTGAGAGCGGCCCCAAAGGCTGGATTGCTGCCCCGTTCTGTGGGTTAGGAGTGCGGTCAGGCCAGCAGCGGGATGTGGCAGCTGGCATAGCCACCGGCATTTGCCAGACCTCCAGCGGGAATGCTGACCCGGAGCCGCAGGCTCCGCCTCAACCCTTCAGGAGTGATCGGGGATCGGACCAGGACGTTTGGGCTGGTCACGGCGGCAGCAGCCCTGGTGTCCAGAGGTGGAGCGACGGCCGAGCGACGCACCGCTTGGTTCGGGGCGGCCCTCCCCGCTGGTCAGGGCCGCCGTCATGGGTGTCAGAGCACGCCGCGGGAGGCGAGACCCTGGATCGCGCCCATGCCCAGGATGTGGCCCAAGGCGGTGGTGCCGAGCATGGCGCCGTGGCTGAAGCCGCCGAACAGGTTGGAGCTGGGAAGCTTGAGCCCTTCGTTGGGCTTCTGGATGGTGGCCTTGCCGATGGCAATGGCGATGACATTGGCAGCAATCATCACCAGGCCCACCTTCGGCGACCAGGTGATGGTGGCGGGAGCCAGGGCCAGGATGGGAGCGATCATGAAACGAAAGCCAACGGCCCCATCTTCTGGTTGCCGATCGCGCTGCCGACGGCTCCGTCACCGTTGTTCACCTAGAACTGTCTGATGGAGCGCTGCCCGATGGGGACGCCGGCGCGCTGGCCTCGGCCGGTTCCGGCGATTGGCCTGGGGTTCGGCCGGTGGAGCCAGCATCGGTTCGGGCCGCGCTTGCGCTGCTGGTCCGGGTGCCGGTTGCACCGCTCGAGGCGTCCGCGGGCCCCCGATCCGATTCGATCGCCTGACGCCTGAGCTCGCTCACCCGGCCGCTGCGCTTGAGCACGCTGATCGCCCGGTCGATGCGCTCGGCGGTGTCGCGCGGCAGCTGGGGGGAGACGGCGAAGGCCTGGGATTCCGGTCGGATGCCGCGGATCGAAAGGATGGGCAGCCGCCCCCGGGAGGTGCTGCTGCGCACCAGCCAGGCGAGCTGCAGATCGTCGGCCAGGACGGCATCGGCCCGGCGTGATTCGAGTGCAGGCAGCGCCTGGTCAATCGCGCTGATCAGCACCGGTTGGATCGTCCCTGCCGAGGGTGCCTGGCTGTTGAGCCCGTTGATCAGTGCCTGGCTGACGCTGCCGCGGCGCACGGCCACCCGCAGCCCGCGCAGATCCTCGAGGCTGTTGATTGCACCGCGGGCCTTGCCCTGGGTGTCATCCACCACCCGCACCGTCAGTACCCCCACCAGCAGCGAAGCCGCCACGATGCGGATCAGATAGGCGGTGATCACGACGGCGTTGCCGCGCACTGTCTCGACGATCGTGTTGCCTCCGGGACCGGTGGCCAGCACCTGGAACAGCTTGCTGAAACTGCGCAGACGCCCCAAACGCTCGGTCTCCGGCCGCAGGCCGTAGCGCTCCATCCGCCAGATGAGGCCCGTCAGCAGTCCGATCGCCACCAGGAAGCCACCGAGCAGCAGCAGCAGTTCGCGGCTGAGCAGGGCCGCCAGGAAGGCGTGGCCGAGAACCAGGGGCGAGCGCAGCACCAGCACCGCCAGCCCGTCCTCCTGGAACGGCAGCGAGAACGTGTACCGGCTCAGCCGCTCGGGCGAGACATTGATGCAGCCCACCCCCACATCGACCCGGTGCTCGCGGGTGGCCTCCAGCAGCTCCTGGGTAGAGGGCCACACACTGAGCTGGAAGGCCAGGTTCTCGAGGGCAGCCACCTCACTCCAGAGGCTCACCGCCATTCCTCTCCACACGCCGTCGCTCCGCTCGCTGCAGGGTGGTGATCCCTCCACCACCCCCACCCGCAGCACCGACGGCTCGGAGCGGGCAATCGCCGCCTGGCCCGTCAGCACCAGCACGAGGGTGAGCAGCGCCGCTCGCAGCGGCCGGCGGGTCACGGCCGGGGCGGGCGCTCCCGGGGCAGAAACCCCAGAAGCACCAGCACATTGCTCAGGGTCAGCAGGGCTTCGGCGCCGCCGTGCAGCGGATCGACATCGGCCAGCTGCCGCCCGTAGCGGCTTTCGGCGATCACCGCCGCCACGATGGTTGCCCCTACAAAGACCAGGGTGAGCTCGAAACCGCGCAGGGAGAGTCGCGGAAAGGAGGGGAGCTTGCGGGCCCACCACAGGAAGGCCAGGTAGGGCACCAGGGAGAGCACGAACAGAGGCGCCGGGTTGAAGGCGGCGAGTCGCTCCAGGAGCTGGAGCAGCAGGTCGTTCATGCCCGGTGCTCCGCCGCCGCAGCCCGATGCAGCCGCAGCAACCGCCAGGTGGCTGCGGCCAGGGTGATGTTGCCGAGCAGGGTGCACCCCGCCTGCAGCACCACGAGGCCGCGCAGGGCCTCGCTGTTGTCAAACAGGTGCCAGGTGCAGGCCGCCATCGCACTCACCAGGGCAGGGAGCATCGCCAGGGCGAAGCCGTGCCAACCGGGTTCGGCCCGTCGTCGCCCGTAGGCCTCCACCGCCAGGATCGCCAGCAGCCACTCCAGAACCGAGGTGATGTGGATCCACCAGGTGGCCAGGGAGAGGGCATGCATCAGGCGAGAGACAGTGGCAGCGGCAGCGGCTGAAATCTAGTTCTCCGCAGCGGGCGTCCGTCCTGCCCCCACGGGCTGGGAACGCTGCCGCAGCCCACCCCGCGCCCGGGCATCCCTCAACGGGAGCCCGCGCCAGTGCCCATTGGCCAGCGATGGTCTGCAGCCAAGCCCTGGCCCGTGCTGCGGGCCAAGGTCTGTGCTGACTGCGGCTCCTGGGCGTGGCTCCTGGCCCGGAACGCTGGCCTGGGCGGTTGTCGCGTGGCCCGATGCTGGAACGCCGTCCTTGTGATGGAGCCATCTGGTCTGTGGGATGTCTCCGTGCGGATCGGGCCCAGGATTCACCCTTGCACCCGTTCGGACTGGCGAATGCAGAGGCCCTGCTGGCAGGTTTCCTGCGGATATCGCCGCTTCAGGAACTGATCCACCCTGGGCAGGCGTCTGGTCATGTCCTGGCCGTCAATGGCGTACTGCCAGGCGGTTGTCGAATAAACGATCGCTGTCGGTGCTGATGCCTTGAGATCGTTGATCAGAGTTGTCTGGTCTTTGTAGCTGGCATAGACCGGGTAGGCGAAGCGGCTGCAGACGGGTTTGTCAGCCCCGGCATTGATGATGCCAGTGTTGGTCATATCCAGGATGCACTCTGAGCCGCTTTCCCTGATGCGCTGTGCAGCCCAGACCTGGCTCGGATCGGCGATGCGCGAGTACGGCACCCCCTGTTGCAGAAATTGGAGGGGTGTGACCAGCGATTCCTGACCCAGGCGCTGCAGTGTTTCCAGCCACATCTGCCCCGGACTCAGAGCCGTCAGAACGAACAGGATGGCAACAAGGACGTAGGCGATCAGTGGCTTCGGATGCCCTGTACTGATCACAGGACCTGCGGTCAACCCCGCGCTTGCTCGTGTTGCTGGGTCTCGAGGATCGATTCGGTCGGGAAGAAGACACGTGCCCCAGAGCAGAGACGTCGCGCCAACGACCAACAGAGGCGTCCACGACCTGACCGGTGAAACGACGAAGTACACCACCGCTATATCGATCAGAAGCCCGATCATCGTCAGGAGACTTCTGCCTTGGCCGGTTGGCTTCAGCCCACGGGAGATTGCATGGGCGGAAAGCACAAGAGGGGGCCACATCGCCTGCAGGATGTGATCGAGATCTGCCCGGTTGGTGGCCGAGCGCAGCATCAACAGTGAACAGACCGCCAGGCCCATCCAGAAGGGGGTGAAGTCCGGATCTCGCCAGCCCGTTCGTCTGTTCCTTGTGGCCAGCAACGTGCAGGTCGTGAAGCTGGCAGCCAGCGCCACATTGGCGGCCAGCCAGGGCGACCAGGGGTAGCGCCACTGGCTTGATGATCGGATCACAAAGCCAAGATTGGTGGCGTAGCTGATGCTTCCGCTCCACTCACCGATCCAGATGGCTGCGGCACAGCCTGCCACTATCATCAGTGTAACGTTGACGTACAGCCTGCGACGTCTCAGCAGCGCAGCCGTCAGCAGCGAGGTCATAACGGTAGCCGTGGCGATAATCCCCCTGTCCAATGACCAGAGCAAGCCGATCGCTGTTGCCGGTACGAGCAGCGCAACCGCCTGGGTTGCGGAGCGTGGGGTTTGTGAGTGCAGCAGTTCATAGAGGCTCCAACAGACGATCAGGATGAACAGATCTCGGATATTCACCAGGCTCGGGGCCGTCAGGGCAGCCATGCACAGAAACGTCGTCACAGCTGGTCCGCTTCGGTCCTTGAGAATCCTGTAGAGAAAGAACAGAAACAGCAAGGCTGACAGGGCCGGAAGAAGGCTGTCGGTGAGATAGATGGTTGGATAGAAGTAGTTGGCATCACCCCAGAGTGCCCGTGAGATCAGAGCGGGGATGAAGTCCCAGGCCCCGTGCAGCGTGAGGGGCCTGATGCCACCGCTGGGATTGGTGATCAGCGTGATGGCGGCAGCAAACGCTTCACCGAGATGAAATGAATCGTCGACCGGCAGCTTGAGGCCAATGATCTCTGGCAGAACTGCAAAGCAGAGAAGCGCCAATGGAAGCCATGCCCTGACCATGCTGCTGGGTGTGGCTCTGCGTCTGGGTCGGGTTATGCGTTTGGGTATGGCCATTCTCAATGGACTCTATGTTGAGCTTATCATGCATTGATCTCTGCCTGGAATGATCCCATCTGGAGTGGTTTCGACCTGGCCTGGTGCTCTCGAATCACTGTGCACTTGCATCCCTCGCTGCTGCATCGGCAGGTCTGTTCACGGATCATTTCGTTGGCTTCCCCGGTGCGGTTCCTTGCTCCTGTCTGCAACAATCTCTGGGGGTCTCTGACGACCTTTTGCGTTTAACGCACCTGTGGCACCTCCCTTTGGCTCAGGAACCTCCAAATGTTGATGCCCAGCAGGAGGTGGTGGGGGCCACTCCCCCAGAGGCTGCGCCCCGGAGAGCAGCGGAGTCCCCTCCGGCGAGGCGGTGCATCGGCCGTCGTCTGGCCGTAGGCTCCGCCCGATGCGACAGACCCCCGTGACCGCCCTCGGCAATCCGCCCCAGCCGCAGCGGCCGCGGGTGTTGCTGTGTGGCTACTACGGCGAGCACAACCTCGGTGATGACGCTCTGCTGCAGGTGCTGCTCACCCAGCTGCCGGAGGGCATCGAGCCCCTGGTCACCGCCGCCGATGGCGCGGCTGTGACCCGCCTGTTCGGCGTCGACACCGTGGATCGCCGTCAGCTCAGCCAGGTGCTGCGGGCTCTGCAGCGTTGCCGTGCCCTGGTGCTCGGTGGGGGCAGCCTGCTGCAGGACAGCACCAGCTTCCGCAGCCTCATTTACTACGGCGCCCTGATCGTCGCTGCCCGTCTGCGCGGACTGCCAATTCTGCTTTGGGGCCAGGGCCTCGGGCCGCTGCGGCGTCGCCGCAGCCAGTTGCTGGCCAGGGGGCTGCTGGCCATGGCCACCAGCATCAGCTGGCGCGATCCGGCCTCCGCGGATCTGGCCGCAGGCTGGGGAATCGCGGGGCGACTGGGCAGCGATCCGGTCTGGGATCTGGCGCCGCGGAGCTGGGCGGGGCGGGGTGGGCCGATCGTGCTGTGCTGGCGGCCTGTGGCCGGGCTGGAACCCGATGGCTGGAGGCTCTGGTTGGAGGCGGTGGCTGATCTGGCGGAGGGTGCCGATCGCCCCGTGCTCTGGTTGCCCTTCCATCGTGAGCAGGACAGCGGCCTGTTCGAGCGGCTGGCCACGGCGGGTCTGCTGCCCGCGAGCCTGGCTGATCGCAGCCGCAGCCTGAGCGCCACTGATCTCGATGGCGCCATGGCCGTGTTCGCCGCTGCTGGTCTGGTGCTGGCGATGCGACTCCATGGGCTGATCCTGGCGGCCCAGAGCGGCAGTCCCTGCGCCGCCCTCAGCTACGACCCCAAGGTTGCGGCCGCCGCGGCGGGGATCGGTTGCCCCTGCCACGATCTGGCCCAGCCCGCCCCCAGCACGCTGGTTGCGCAATGGCGAGGAGTGCTGGATCAGCCTCCGTCCAGCCAGCGCCTCGATGGGCTGCGCGCCGCGGCGCGCAGCCACAGGCTCACGCTGGAACCGTTGCGCCAGCTGGGTTGATCACGGCCCGATCGATCGGACGGCCGCGCAGGTCCCAGCCCGAGATCATCATCCGCTCGCCCACCACCGTGATCTCGGCGAAGCTGTGCACGCTCACGGCCCGAGCCGACTGCTCGGTGGCGACCACCGGTCGCAGCACCGCCCCACCTCCACCCACCGTGAGGTAAGTGGTGCCCTTGATCGGCTTGGAGCGCTCGTAGTTGTGATCGTGGCCGTTGATGTAGAGCTGAACCCTGTGGCGGCTGAACAACGGGGCTAGCCGGGCGATCGCGGTTCTGTCATTGCCGTAGAACCCGGAGGAATAGAGCGGGTGATGACCGACTACGACCTTCCAGGGTGCGTCGCTCGCCGCCAGTTCGCGTCTGAGCCAGGGCAACTGGTGCTGCCAGGGGGCGTTGACGTTGGTGTCGATCAGGAAGATGGCGACCGGTCCGCGGCGCAGGGTGTACCAGCGACCCTTCATGCCGAAGGGCGGGTAGGCGAGCTGTGGCTCCCCATTGCGGGTGCGGATGTCGTGGTTGCCGAGCACTGCATGGAAGGGAACTCCAGCCTCCAGCAGCTGGCGATAGGGCCGGCGAAAGGTTTGCTCCACCAGCGCCAGATCGCCGCTCGGGTAGATGTTGTCGCCCCCCATGAGCACCAGATCCACCGGCTGGCGCCGATGCACCGCCGCCATCCGGGCCCCGACGGCGCGTTGGTTGGCGTCACCGCTGCCGCTGTCGGCGGTGGCAAGCAGATGCAGGCTGTCACCTCTCGAGCCGGCGCTGGCGACCTGACCCCAGGCCATTGACAGACCCATCCCGGCCGCCCAGGCCGGCAGCAGCCGGATCAGCCGGCGGCGACTGAGGCCAGCGCCAGCCAGGGCTTCCAGGCTCAGACGGTTGCCGGGACTGTTGCCGCCTTGCAATGCCACCCCCGGACGCTGCGGTGTCCTTGGACTGCGCATTGGATCACGCCTGCAGTCGCTCAAGTTCCGCCAGAACCTCGCCGCTGTGGCCGCTCGGTCGCACGGCCGTCCAGCGCGCCCGCAGCTGGCCCTCGGGATCGATCAGGAAGGTGTGGCGCTGGGAAAACGGGGGAATCCAGGAGCCGAAGGCCCGGCTCACCGTGCCGCCGGGATCGGAGAGCAGTGGAAAGGCCAAACCTTCCTCGCTGCAGAACGAGGCATGGGAGTCGCCGTCATCGGCGCTCACACCGACAACAGCGCTGTTGCGTGTCTGAAACTGTTGCAGATCGCGCTGGAACCCGCGGGCCTCGAGCGTGCACCCACTGGTGAAATCACGCGGATAGAAGTACAACACCAGCCAGCGCCCGCGGAAATCGTCGAGGCTGAGCGTCACAGGGGAGACGCCAGACCTGCCCGGAGCCACACCCTCCAGCTGGAAGGACGGGGCAGGAGCGTCGAGCGCAGGCAGATCGCCACCAAGAGCTGATGCTGCCCTCGGCGCCAGCAACCAGGCGGCGGGCACGGCGACAAGGGCCTCAAGAAGGTGTCGCCGACTGGTGGTGGCGGGGCGCATGGACAAAGGGCCTCAAGCGAGCGGTGACCCTAGCCGCGCCTCGCTCAGATGCGGCTGAGATCGATGCCCAGTTCACGGGCGTAGAGACCAAGACCCTTCTTCTGGATGGTCTTGAGGGCGCGGGTGGAGACGCGCAGCTTGACGAAGCGGTTGCCCTCGGCCCACCAGAGGCGGCGCTCCTGCAGGTTCACCTGCTGCAGCTTCTTGGTGCGAACGTGGGAGTGGCTGACGGCCATCCCGTTGTTGGCGCGCTTGCCGGTGAGCTGACAAACCCGGGACATGACGATCAACCAGATGTGAAACGGAGTGGGGTGAATCACCCTGCGGCGATCGTATCAAACGGGTTCCGCTCGGAGCGACCCCGCTCAGAGCGGTTCCGGTCACGCCTCGCCCCTCCAGGGCCCGGCGTTCCGCAATCGCCACCCGGCGGCATCGAACCACAGCTCGTCGTCGGCGCGCCAGCCGACCCGCAGACCGTCGGCCTCCAGCGGCGCTCCCGCCGGCAGCAGCATCCGCAGCGTCCCCTGCGGGCTCTCCAGCCACAGCAGCTGCTGATGCCCCCACCATTCCCGTCGCTCCGGCCGGGCAGGCAGGCCCCCCTCGCGCACCGGTTGCAGATGCTCCGGACGGAGTCCAAGCACGGTTCCATCGCCGGCGGACAGCCAGTTGATCGCCGGCCGGCCCAGGAATTCGGCCACGAAGCGGCTGTGGGGATCGATGTAGAGCTCGCGCACGCCACCGATCTGCTCCAGCCGCCCGCCCTGGAGGATGGCGATCCGGTCGGCCATGCCCATCGCCTCCTGCTGGTCGTGGGTGACGTAGATCACCGGGGGTTCGCCGCCGCAGAGCAGACGGCGCAGCTCCGGCCGCAGCTCCTCGCGCAGCTGGGCGTCGAGGTTGCTCATCGGCTCGTCGAGCAGCACCAGTCGCGGTTGACGCAGCAGCGCCCGCGCCAGAGCCACCCGCTGACGCTGGCCGCCCGAGAGCTGGGCGGGCCGCCGCTGTTGCAGGTCGCTGAGCTGCAGCAGCTCCAGCACCGCCGCGATGCGCTGCTCCCGCTCCTGCAACGGCACGCCGCGCACCCGCAGCCCCAGGCTGAGGTTGTCGTGCACGCTCAGGTGGGGGTAGAGCGCATAGCTCTGAAACACCATCGCCACCTGCCGCTCCCCACTCGGCTGGTCGGTGATGTCCTGTCCGGCCAGCAGGATCCGCCCCTCGCTGACCGGATCCAGCCCCGCCAGCAGACGCAGGGTGGTGGTCTTGCCGCAGCCGCTGGGCCCCACCAGCGCCAGGCATTCACCGGGTCCCACCGCGAGGCTGAGGCCGTCCAGCAGAGCGCGTTCGCCCAGGCGCCGGCTCACCCCCTCCAGTTGCAGTCCCTCGCGCTGCTGCGCCCCATCGGTGATCGGCATCGGGGTCATCCTTTGATCGCTCCCTGGGTCAGGCCGCTGACGATCGAGCGCTGGAACAGCAGCACCAGCAGCAGCAGCGGCAGGCTGCCGAGCACCGTGGCGGCCGCGAAGGCGCCGTAGGGAACGGTGAACAGCGAGGAGCCGGCGATGCGGGCGATCGCCGGCGGCAGGGTCAGCAACTCGGGGCGGCTGATCCAGGTGAGGGCGATCGGGTATTCGTTCCAGCTGCCCAGGAACACCAGGATCGCCGTGCTGCCCAGGGCCGGCGCCAGCAGGGGCAGCAGCACGTGGCGTAGCCGGGCCACCAGATTGAGCCCCTCCAGGCGGGCGGCATCTTCCAGCTCCGGCGGCAGATCGGCGAAGGCCGCCCGCAGCAGCAGCACCGCCAGCGGCAGCGACAGGCCGCTGTAGGGCAGGCTCAGGGCCAGCAGCTGGTTGCCGAAGCCCAGGGCACGGGCCAGCTGCAGCAGTGCCAGGAACAGCAGCACCGTGGGGAAGATCGCGGCCCCCAGCAGGGCCAGCGTCACGGCCCAGCGCAGGGCGCCGCGCTGGCGTTGCAGGGCGTAGGCGCAGGGCACTGCCATCGTCAGGGTCAGCAGCGTGGTGGCGCCCCCCACGATGGTGCTGTTGAGCAGGTAGCGCCAGAAGGGCGGGTCGGCCTGCAGCAGCTGGCGGTAGTTGTCGAGAGTCCAGAACGCGCCGCCGGCCACGCTGGCGGGGTCCACGAGCGCCTGGGGACTCACCAGGGAGCTGTAGAGCTGCCAGGCCAGCGGGGCCAGGCTCCATAGCAGCAGCAACGCCCTCATCGGCCGAGCCCCGCCAGTCGTCCGCGACCCAGCCGCCACAGCAGCCAGCCGGCCAGGGTCAGGCCAGAGAGCAGCAGGAATGTGGCCAGAACCAGGGTGGCGCTGTAACCGAAGTCGAGGAAGCGCATCGCCTGCAGATAGGCGTACAGCGCCAGGCTCTCAGTGCTGCCGGCCGGGCCACCGCGCGTCAGCACCTGCACCAGGTCGAACAGCCCCAGCGCCTGGGCCAGGCGGAACAGCAGCGCCAGGGCGATCCAGGGCCCAAGCAGCGGCAGGGTCAGGCGCCGCAGGATCTGAAGGCGCGTGGCCCCCTCCAGCCGCAGGCTCTCCTCAAGCTCGGAGGGTATGGACTGCAGGCCGGCCAGCAGCAGCAGCGCCACGAAGGGGGTGCTCTTCCAGACATCCGCCAGCACCACGAACAACCAGGTGGTGGCGGGAGTGGAGAGAAAGCCGTAGGGGGGCAGCCCCAGCGCCTGGATCAGGGCGTTGAGCGGGCCGTAGGGATCGTTGAAGATCCAGCGCCAGCCCAGGGCCAGCACCGTGCCGGGCAGGGCCCAGGGCAGCAGCACCACCGCCCGCAGCAGGCCGCGGGCGCGGCCGGGCCGGTGCAGCACCAGGGCGATCGCCAGCCCAAGGGCCAGCTCCAGGGCGATCGACAGCGCCGCGAAGCGGAGTGTGAAGAGAGCATCGCTCCAGAAGCGGGCATCGCCCAGCAGCCGCAGCCAGTTGGCGCCGCCATTGGGGACGGCCCGAAGGCCGGTGAGCACAGAGCTGGCCTGGCCGCTCAGCCAGCTCACCTGCAGCAGCGGCCACAGGTAGACCACCGCCAGCAGCAGCAGCGCCGGCAGCATCAGAAGCACAAGCAGCAACTGCTGCCGTGCTGCGGCGCGCTCGCTTGGGTGGGCCTGGGTCACGCTCCCTCCCCCGCCGCCGACGCCAGCAACACCGCGCTCTGGGCCTGAGCGGTGCCCATGGCCTGCTCGGCCGGGCGCTCGCTGGTGAGCATGCCGTTGACCTGCCGTTGCAGCAGGTCGCTCAGCTGGGCGTACAGGGGCGTCAGCGGCCGCACCAGCGGGCCCTGCTCCAGGGCCTGGCGCTGCACCTCCAGCAGCGGATGCCGGCGTTGCAGGTCCGGGTCGTCGTAGAGCGCCGCCCAGGTGGGGGCATAGCCCTGGTCGAGCACCAGGGCCTTCTGGGTCTCGGGTCCGGTGAACCAGCGGATCACCTCGGCAGCCTGCTGCGGGTGGACACTGCCCTTGAGCAGCGACAGGCCCCAGGTGCCCAGGGTCCCCCCGCTGCGCTCCCCTGGCGCGCTGACCACTGGGGTCACACCCACTTTTCCGACCACCGGCCCGCCACCCTTCTCGATCTCGCGCCAGGCGTAGGGCCAGTTGCGCAGAAACGCGGCATCGCCGGCGGCGAACAGCTGCAGGGCCTCATTTTCGGCGAAGTCGGCCACGGCGGGCGGACTGATGCCCCGCTGCACCAGCGACTCCAGCCAGGCCGCTGCCCGGACGGCCCCGGGCGAATCGAGGGCGGTGCGCCCCTGGGCGGGCCCCTCGCCCGGCTGCCACCAGCGGCCGCCGAAGGCGTGGATGGTCTCGAGCATCACGCAGCTGAGCCCCTCGTACTGGCGGCCCTGCCAGACATAGCCCCAGCGCACCTTGCCCTGCCGCTGCAGCCGCTCGGAGACGCGTTCGAGCTCCTCGGTGGTGCGCGGAGGGCGCTCCATCAGATCGGTGCGCCAGTAGAGCAGGCCCGTGTCACCGGTGAGCGGCATGCGCCAGAGGTGGCCGCCGAAGCCGTTGCCCAGGCGCGCGCCCGGAAGCATCGCCTCGAGCACCTCGTCTCCGAGCAGCGGCTCGAGCGGCATCAGCCAGCCGGCGGCCACGTAGCGGGCTGTCCAGCTGACATCCATCAGCAGCAGGTCGTAGGGGGTGGACCCCAGCAGCAGGCTGCCGATCGCCAGATCGGACATCGCCTCAGTGTCGAGGGGCCCGCGCGCCACCTCGATGCGCACATCGCTGTGTTGGCGGTTGTAGGCCGCCACCAGCGGCGCGGTGGCATCGACGAACGGGGAGGGCATCAGCACCCGCACCGTCACGGCCGGGCTCTGGCCCAAAGCCCGCAGACTGCCCGGCAGCAAGGCCAGAGCCAGGCTCAGCAGCAGCGCCGCCAGCAGGGCCAGCGAGGGCCTGCGGATCCGGCCGGCATCACCGGATAGCGAGCTGCGGGGGCTCAGCATCGCCCCAGGCCCCGGCTGCGCCGCCCCTGATCCAGACCCCGGATCGGGTCGCATCTGCCGCTGCCGCGTGCACTCCTCTCGATCTGGCCGTCGTGGAGGCTGGGCATCACATCAGGCACAGTGCCGCACCGACCCTAGGAAGCTCCTGGGCCCCTGACCAGGGAAGCCAGCCCGGGCCCCCTGTCTGCCCTGACCCGGTTTCATTCACTCCGGTGGCCACGGGGCGATGCCGGCAAGCGATTCTTCGGTTGTTCGGCCGGTGGATGGTTGCTGGACGCGGCGCGATGCGCGCGTTGGTTGCCGTACTGCTCCGATGACGGTGTGTTTGACGGACGGATGCCGTTGCTGCGCGACAACACAGCCGATAAGTTGGCGCAGTTTCAGACTGGATGGGAGCCGGGCCAGCGCCATGAGCGGAGGATTCCGGCGGCTCAGTCATTGGTTCATCGAGGCTGTCCCTGACCCAGGTACAACACCTGCTCCGGCGGAGAGACTGACGCGTTTTTCCCAGCTTTTGCTCGGTTCTGTGGTGGGGCTGCTGGGGATCATCGTTTATGTGTCTGCGTGGACCCAAGGTGAAGTCACCGCCTCCCGGCTCGAGATCTGCCCGGTTCTGGGACAGGATCGCACCCGTATGGATACGGTTGGCCTGGATTCGATGTTGCTGGATGCGGCTGGTGAGTCGCCCAACATGTTGCTCTGGAACTACAGGTTGAACCGCGAACTGATCGCTGAGTTGAAGCCAGCCACGCGGCCCCAGCGGCTTCTATTGAATCAACAGATTGCCAATCTGACCTCCAAACTGAGCCGTCAATGCTATCTGGTGCGTTATTACCGCATTCAGGCCGGAGCGCTCGCGGCCCTGGCGACTGGTGCCGCCGTTGTGCTGGTGATTGTGGGGCTCGCCAAGATGCCCCGCGGACTTGGTTCGGTAACGCGCTTCGAACAGGCGCTCGCGACGTCATCGCTGGTTCTGCTGATGATCAGCACGGGATACCTCACGCTAGGTGACCAGCAGAGGCAAATGCATCTGAACTGGGGGTATTACAAACGGGGAGTTCAGTTGTTCTCGCTGATCAGAAGCAGCCTGGCCACCAATCAATTGCTGCTGCCGGGTCTACCGGCGGTCGCTGCCGGTTCCGCCAAGCCGATACGGCTGGATAGCCCCGGCTCCGTTGGCCTGCTGGTGGCAAGAATCGACTCCTGGCTGCTGACGGTTGATCAGCTGTCGGTGGGCCTCGATGACAGTTTCGCTCGCCACACGGTCGACGAGCTGCTTCAGGCAAAGCCAGGGGCTGAAGCCTCCCCCGAACCCAGCAAGGACTGATCGCAGGCCACTCCCCCGCCGGCTCCGGTTGTCTGCACGGCTCCGGTTGTCCGTGAAAGGCACCTGACGGCCGTCAGGTGTAACCAGGCCTCAGCTGCGACGGGGCTGCCGCAGCTGAGGCGGCAGATGCTGAGGTGCCACAACCCTGCGGCGGAGCGATCCTTCCGGCTCGGTGCCGGGGGAGGCTCCGCCCTCTGGGCTGCTGCTCGTCCGATTAGGCCAGGTTCTGCATCAGGCGACCCATCAGCTCACTGCTGCGCTGTTGGAAGCCGGCCAGTTGGTTCGGCTCCAGGCCCCCCACCGCCAGCCGGGCCAGGTCGTAGAGGTGGCGGCTGAGGTCGGCGGCCAGCCGCTCGCTCGGGGATTCAGCCGAGCCGGTGGTGAGGATCGCCCCGCTGGAGAGCTTGAGCAGGCCCTCCACCAGCGGATGGCGCCGGTTGACCAGCAGCACGTGGTGATCGGGCAGGCCCGGCAGACGCTGCTCCATCAGAGCGCCCATGTCGTTGAGGCGCCGCATCTGCTCAGGCAGCAGGATCAATGCCGCCGGGGCGTTCTCCCCCTTGAGCGACTGCACCTGCACCGTGACCTTGTCGTTGGCCAGGGCGGTGCGGAACAGCTCGCGCAGCTTCTCGCCCACGTCCTTGCCGTCGGCGTCGCTGAGTTCGCTCTCCTTGTCCTGCAGGCTGTCGTCGAGTTCGGCATCGACCCGCTGGAACTGGAGTTCACCATGGCGGTGCTCCAGCCAGGGGATGAACTGGGAGTCGATCAGGGTGTCGGCCATCAGCACCTCGGCACCCTGGGCTTTCCATAGGGCCAGGGCCCCGGCCTGGCCGGCCTCGTCGGTGCAGTAAAGGATGCGGGTGTCCTTGCCGGCCTCCAGGCGGCTGCGGTAACCGGCCAGGGTGGTGTAGGCGCGCTCGCCGCAGGCCACCGGATCGGGGTTGGCCAGCTCGGCTTCACCACCCTCCTGGGCGGCAGCGGTGGTGCCGAACAGGATCAGATCGGCCACCTGATCGGCGAATTTCTCATCCTCCATTGCACCGATCTTGATGAACGGGGCCAGGGAGTCCCAGATCTCGGCATAGCGACTCGGGTCTTCGCGCTGAAGCTCCTTGAGGCGATCGCCCACTTTCTTGGCCACGAAGCCGCCGATCGAGCGCACACGGCGATCGGTCTGCAGGGCCGAGCGGCTGACGTTCAGCGGGATGTCAGGGGAGTCGATCACGCCGCGCAGCGGCAGCAGATAGCGGGGAACGACCTCCTTGATCGAGTCGCTGACGAACACCTGGTTGCAATAGAGGCGGATCTCTCCCTTCTCCCAGTCAGCCCGGCCGGTGATGCGGGGGAAGTAGAGGATCCCCTGCAGGCTGTAGGGGTAATCGGTGTTGAGATGCACCCACAGCAGCGGGTCGCCCTGGAAGGGGTAGAGGTAGCGGTAGAGCTCGATGTAGTCGTTGTCGCTCAGCTCACGGGGCGACTGGCGCCAGGGGGCCTGTCGCTTGTTGACGGTCTCACCATCCAGCTGCACCGCTACGGGCAGAAAGTCGCAGTAGGTGGTGATCAGCGTGCGGATGCGCGACGGCTCCAGGTACTCCAGTTCGTCCTCCATCAGATGGAGGATCACATCGGTGCCGGGCTCCGAGCGCTCGGCGGCCTCCAGGCGGAAGCTCGGGGATCCGTCGCAGGTCCAGCGGACCGCCTCGCTGCCCTCCCGGGCGCTGAGGGTGACCAGCTCCACCTCGCGAGCCACCATGAAGCTGGAATAGAAACCAAGGCCGAAGTGGCCGATGATCGCGTCGCTTTCACTCTTGTACTTCTCCAGAAATTCCTCGGCACTGGAGAATGCCACCTGGTTGATGTAGCGCTTCACCTCATCGGCAGTCATGCCGATGCCGTTGTCGGAGATCGTCAGCGTCTTGGCTTCACGATCGATGCGGATCTGAACCAGGGCCTCAGGACCCTCGCTGCAATCACCACCCATGGCAGCCATGCGCCGTTTGGCGATGGCGTCGACCCCGTTGCTGACAAGCTCCCGCAGGAACACTTCGTGGCCGCTGTACACGGCCTTCTTGATGATCGGAAAGATGTTTTCGGTGTGGATCTGGATCTGACCCTGCTCTTCCAGCACCGGCATGGATGGCGACGCGCGTGATTGCGCCCGAACCCTAGGGATGGCCGTGCAGCCGGTTCAACGGGCGTTGTGGAGGGTTGACCGAACCGGCGGCGCGGTTGTTCAGGCGCTCCGCTGCAGCTCGCCGCGCTCCTCGGGCAGGATCGCACCGGCCACCGGACAGACCTGCAGGCAGATGCCGCAGTCGATGCAGGTGTCGAAATCAATCCAGTAGAAGGCTGTGCCCTTGCTGTTCGCCCCCTGGCCGGGGTGGATGCAGGCCACCGGACAGGCATCCACGCAATCGGCCACCCCTTCGCAGACGTCGGTGACGATCGTGTGGGCCATGGCGCATCCGGCTCAAGGGAAATGATCCTAGGCAGCGACCGGGGCCCGACGGATCAGACGTCCAACCAGTGGGCGCCGCGGCAGCCCCGTTCCCGGGCCAGCTGTTCGGCCTTGGGGCGATCCGGACAGGGTTCGCCCCAGAGTTCGGCGGGCTCGCCGGCGGCATGCAGCTCAGCCATCCGCGCCAGGGCGGCCTGGAGTCCAGCCTCGGCGCTGGCCGCCACCAGCCAGGGGCCGGGGGCTGGAGCCGCGCTGGGCTCGGCGTCCAGCAGCTCGCGGATCGCCTCGATGGCGAAGGCGAAACCGGTGCCCGCGGCCCGGTCCGGGTCGTCGCTGAAGCGGCCGACCAGGGCGTCGTAGCGGCCGCCGCTGGCGATCGCCACCGGGGCATCGGCGCCGCGGCAGACCAGCTTCAGCACCAGCCCGTCGTAGAGGTCGAACTGGGGCTGGAAGGTGGGATCGAGCTGCAGGCGCACCCCCTGGCGGCTGCAGGCCTCCGCCACCCCTTCGAGGGTGGTGGCCAGGCTGTCGAGACGATCCACCGGGCCCAGCCACTGCTCGAGCTGATAGAGCACCTGGGCCGGCTCACCGCGCAGGGCCAACAGGGCCGAGAGCCGGCGCCGCAGGGGCTCCGGCAGGGGCAGCCGCTCGATGGCCAGGGCATCGAGATCGGTGAGGGCGCGCCGGACGGCCGGGCGCTGGCCTTCGGGCACATCCGCCAGCAGCCGATCGAGCAGGCCGTGATGGCCCACCAGCAGCGTGGGGGCGTGGTGGGGTTGCAGGCCCAGGGTGGCCGTGGCCGCCAGCAGCAGGTGCATCAGCTCGCTGTCAGCGGCGGCGGAGGACACCCCCAGCAGTTCCACGCCGCTCTGCAGTTCCTCGTTGATGCGCCAGCCCCCTTCCCCGGGGAGGGAGCGGAAGGTGGGGCCGCAGGCCCAGAGCCGCAGGGGCCGGGGGCGGCCCGCCAGACGCGTGCCGGCGGCACGGGCGATCGAGGCGGTGAGTTCAGGCCGCAGGCCGAGGGGCTCGCTGGCCGCCAGACGGATCAGGGCGTTGCCATCGATCGCACCGCCGGCCTCCAGGGTGTCGAGGCGCTCGATCGTGGGCGGAGCCACCTCCTGGTAGCCCCAGAGCCGGTAGACCGCAGCCAGCCGCTCGCAGAGCCAGCGGTTGCGATCGACCTCCCGGGGGTGGAGGTCTCGGGCTCCGGCGGCGGGTTGCAGGGCCATGCGGGCGGGGGCGGGGTGCGCGGGCTGGCTGATCCTATGGATCGCGCCTGCCGTCCAGTTCCGGGGCGCCGTAGGCAGCGCCGCTCAGGGGCTGACAGGCGGCGAGGCCATCGATCAGGGGCCGGCGCAGGCCGGGCCCGCAGGCGATGATCCGGCCGGAGGCCAGCTCAAGGGGGCCGCCGTCGTAGGCGCACACCTGGCCGCCGGCCTGTTCCACCAACACCACGCCGCAGGCCAGGTCCCAGGGGGAAAGGCCCCGCTCCCAGTAGCCGTCGAGCCGGCCGGCGGCCACGTGGGCCAGATCCACCGCCGCGGCACCGGCCCGGCGCACCCCATGGCTGCGGTGGGTGAACCAGGCGAACTCGGCGTAGTTGTTGTCCAGGCGTTGGGTGCGGTCGTAGGCGAAACCGGTGGCCAGCAGCGCATCGGCGATGGCCCCGCAGTCACTCACCTTCAGCCGCTGATCGTTGCACCAGCTACCGAGCCCCGGCGCCGCCCAGTAGAGCTCGTCCATGGCCGGCAGGGCCAGGGCCCCGAGCAGCGGGATGCCGCGCCAGGTGAGGCCCACCGAGGTGGCGAAGAACGGATAGCCATGGGCGTAGTTGGTCGTGCCATCCAGCGGATCGACGCACCACTCGAGATCGCCATGGCCGGGGCGCCGGCCGCTCTCCTCGGCCAGCACCCCCCAGCCGGGGGTCTCCTGATCCAGGATCGCCAGCACGGCCGCCTCGGCGGCCTCATCGGCCTCGGTGACCAGGTTTCCCGCCGCCCCCTTGGCCCGGATCCGCTCCAGCTGCCCGAAGTGGCGGCGCAGGACCAACGCACCCGCTTCGGCCGTGCGTTGCGCCACCGCTACCAGGCGCTCGACCTCAGCCGGCGCCAGGCCGCTGGCCGCCAGGGCCCGGCTCGAGGCGGCCTGTCCCTCGGCAGGAATGGCGCCGGCGGGATCCGATGGGGAGATGGCGGTCATTCGTCGTCGAGGGGCAGGCCGGCACGCACCCTGCCACGGCCGAAGTGGCGCCCGAACTGCAGCTCGTAGACCTCATCCTCGTCCTGGGTCTCGACCACCAGCGGACCGTCGGCCCGGGCCACGCACAGCAGGCCGTAGCCGCGGTCGCGCAGCGCCCGGGAGAGGCCCAGCGCCTCGCGCTGGTCGATCTGTCCGTCCAGCACGCGCACGGCACAGGCGGTGCAGCAGCCGTTGCGGCAGCTGAAGGGCAGGGGGTCTCCCTGCTGCTCGAAACTGCGCAGGATGTACTCGCCCTCGGGAACGTCGTGCTGGATCACGCGCCCGGCCTGGCGCCAGTGCACGGTGATCGGATAGGTGCGGGTCATCGGGCGGGGGGAGACGGCTTCAGGGAAGGGGTGCCTGCTACATTCGCATCTGCCCCACCTGCCGCTGGAGAGGTGGCCGAGTGGTCGAAGGCGCAGCACTGGAAATGCTGTATAGGGGCAACTCTATCGAGGGTTCGAATCCCTCCCTCTCCGTTTTCCCACCGGCCTCTGAGCCGGTTTTTTTTTGCCGCCTGTGCAGCGACTGTGGCGCGATTCCGCAGGCCTGATGGGTAAGCAGAACGGGCTGCGATCACCGCTGGCTGGTCGGTCTGTCATGGGTGCAGAGATGGGGTGAGAGTCAGGACCCAACCTTGGTCGCAACCCTCGGGCCAGGAGGGCGGGTGCAGGTTCATCGAGCCAGGGCTGGCGACAGTGCCGCTTGCCCGAACGTCAGCAGGGCAGAGCCCGTGCACCAACGATCAGCAGACCATGCTTGAGCACAGTGTGGGCGAGGACAGTGTCTGATCACCGCCCTGGTGGCCGCAGGAGACCCCAGCGACTGGTGATCCAGAACCGGTCCGTGAGCCGGAAGGCCTGCAGTGGAAGAGCACGACTGACGGCTCATCAGACTGCGGAGCGACGCCTGTGCCGGAGGTCAGCGAATACCCGTGCCGCCCCGCTTGTCCATACACCCAACCCCCAATCCTGTGGCATCATCCCGTCGCCCGGGGGCTATGGGCCTGATGGGCTGATCCGGCTCCTGTGCGCGTCGGTGGAGCGTTTGATGGCCGAGGGCGGATCGCGCCGGCTTCTGCGGTCCGGATTCCATGGGAGCTTTGATGAGTGTGCGGTTTACGGCCAGCCAATCGATGAACGCCACCCTGCGCACCTTGCCTGAGAGGCCAGGCGGACGGCCAGCCTCAAGCCGCACGGCCACAACCGCCGGATCGGCCAAGCAGCTGGAGACGAACAGGATGTCTGCCTCGGCACTGGATCCGAGCAGCCCCATCTGCTGTGATGAGCGCTGTCGCAGCCAGCCGGCCCTGCAACGCAGCATGTCTTCGGGATGGACCGCAATGCCCAAGGCGGTCGCCAGCGGTGAAGGCGATCCGGCTCAACGCTCCCGCTTGGTGCTGTTGCGACTGGGCATCACGACTGATCATGCCGACGACGGCTCCGTAGGCCTCCAGATCGAACGCTGCCAACGGCGCCGCCCAATCCCTGATCAGGCCCCAGCGTCCGATGTTCGGGGAGCTGAGCTGACAAACAATCAGCGCAGTATCATGGCGGAACATCGCCTGTGTTCTGGGTGGAGAGATCACCACAACCACTGTGCATCAGCGTTGCTCATCAGGCTTATTCAGAAATGCCTGATTCCCGATCTGTCGCCAACACAATCGTCAACATACAGGTCATCACGTGGATGAATCGCTGTTGCACCAGGATTCACTCATTCCTTTTGCCGCCTGGTCGGTGCTCCTGATGCCGGCTCGCATGCCTCAAGCCAGAGCTCTCGCCATGAGGCACCAAGAAAGGGTCTGCCACCCGCCTGTGTCCAGCGGCTGATTCTCAGCACCCATTCAAAGAACCGTCTGTCGGGCCATTTCAGTTGGAATTCGCAATGCGGCATCACGCGCCTTGGCTTCAGAAAGAAACCCTGACAGCCCTCCGCTTCGGAGTATGGGGAGCTCTCAACACCTTGGTTGGATTCTCCACCATCTTGCTTTTTCAGTCCTTGATTAGTAGGCCTTTTCTAGCGAATACACTCGGTTTTATGGTGGGAGGATGCATCGGATATTACGTTCATGCCAAAAAGACTTTTCGCGTGCCTCCAACAAAGAGAGGACTTAGCAAATATCTGGTGACATTAATTAGTGGATATCTGCTCAATATCTTGGTTCTTTTTATTTTAGTAAACCGTTATAATCCGTTCTTGGCCCAACTCTGTTCCGTCGCTGTTTATGTGGCCTACAGCTATGTGGCCTCAAGGCTGATGGTCTTCAAGTCAAGGTAGTCGTAGGGTGGAATCTCTGCTCTTGACATTCATGTTCAGCGATTCGAGACTGGGTATGGTAGGCGTGGGTGCATTGTTTCTGCTAAAACAGGCTGAATTGTCCTTGTTCTGCTGGGCAGACCGCACAACCCATGGCATTGCCGTCAACGCTCCGCAGCGAAAGAAGGGCGACGGCTGGCAGTCAGCCAGTTCCGGTTGACTTCCAGCCCAAAGAAAAGTATTGGGCACCCAATGGAAGCCAGCCAAGCCAATCTTCCAACCAACGCAGACGCCGTAGTAACTTGGGGAAGAAGATGCGATAACAGGTCGTACGCTCTGAGAAACCAGAGCTCTTTAACAGATTCATCATCACGGACGGCCATATCAGTACTGCATCCTCATCAAAAGGACATGATCTGACTACATATTGCGTCAAGGGATTCAGAGGGTTATGTTCATAAACCATGAGAGCACCACCAGGTTTTAAAACGCGCCAGAGTTCTTGCATGACAAGCGGATGCTGGCTTTCTGAAATGTGGTGAAAGACGCAAGCAGCATAAACCAGATCAAAGCTGCTGGTCTGGAAAGGTAAGTTTGTCTCGCCCGTGTGCGTATAAGTAATATCTCCACCATGCCTTGATCTGGCGTATTCAAGACTTTGCCTGGAAACGTCACAACAAGTCAGCTTCGCATTGGCAAATATCGAACACCAGTGGGGGATGGCGCTTCCTGTTCCTGCGCCAAAGTCCAGTATCTGCAGGGGTTGTGTGGTGTCAGATTCAAGACTGGGAGCCGCATATCTCTTAACGTCAAGAATCTTGTAACGAATGTAGTAATCGGACTCTTCACCGCCGATCCGAAGGCTTTTGGCCATGTGCATGCTGTAGCTTTCGCTATAGCGATCAAAATTAGAATTGCTCATAACGACATAAGACAAAAGAGTCAGTCCGCGATCAGAGGTGACGATGTTGTTCTGCGGCAACAATGCGCTGAATGCCAACAGCAAGACTCGTCGACGCGAGCTGGTTTAATTCAGGATAAACCATGGAGCGATAGCGCTGCCGTTGGTCGTAAAAATCACTGGCTTGGCTGTTGACTGAGATCCATAAAGGCCGTCGATGGAGTACAATCCTGTAAATCCGCAGAACCTCTGCAACGGAACATGGCTGACCAGACGCCACAATCTTGATGATAGGTTCTTCACCAAAAGGAATCGATCGCAAGCTTGCAATGATCATTCTCGCGGCGTCATCAGTGTAAAGATAATCGCGCAGTGTCTGCATCGAGACATAAAGGGGAACGGTCTCTCTGTTGGTGTCTGCACGAGCGATCCGACTGATGAGACCCTGGGCTTTGGATCTGGCCTGACCTGGCCCATAGAGCGTGCTGGCTCTGGCCAGCAACATTCGGTAGCCCGCAGATGCCAGTTTCGAGTCCATGAGAAGGCGCTCCTGATCGAGTTTGCCCTGCCCGTAAGCATTCAGCGGTGCGGGCAGCGACCCCTCGTGCAAAACCCGATCTCTGGATCCGGAATAAATACCGCCAGCAGAGCTCACGAGGGCGATGGAGCCTCGGCCACGCAGCAAAGACTGGCTGCTGACCAAGCAATCAACAAACTTGGACAACACACCAGTTTCAGAATCAAGGATGGATTGCGAGCTGCTAAAGGATGAACGACCTGCAGCCCAATAAATCTCCCAGTCCTGGTGCAGTGCGGTCTGGTCTGAAAAAGCCGCGATCGTGCTTTGGAACTGATGGGTAATTGCAGACAGGTTCTCCTACTGAAGCGGTGCTCCTGGCTTGAAAACACTTGTACCGCCTGCCTGAAGCATCCGTAGAAGTGCTGAACCGATGAGACCGCCCTGACCGAGGACCCAGGCAACCGTCATCCGCTATCCTCCAGTGTGCGTAACTGCCTTGATCGCGGCCTGGACAGCGTGAGATAGAGCGGTTGTCCGAGTGCGATACCCGTCATCAGAGCCATATATTCAGCGACAACCCCAAGGGCTGTAAGAATACAGCCCGAAAAAAAGAGATCGTCATGATTAGAGTGGTCCAGCCCGGCACTTGGATCTGGTCGGTAAGTCTGGCGTAAACGACAAAAATAGACAGCAAAAGACCACTCAGGATGGCAAAGCAGCCAAGACCAGAAATCCAGCGCAGTGGTTTCGCCCCAGACGAAAGGATCATTGTCCAAAAGTGTGAGATTAGCTTTCGGTACGAATAGCCAGAAGGGCGTCCCCACTCGCGACGCAATTTCACAGGAGCAGTTCCGGTGCGATCTACAATCCAGCGCAAGCCAACATCCAGGAAAACTCCACGTCCGCAATAAGCTGCAAGATTACGTGCAATCTCGCCCTCGATCAAACGAAAACTCTGAAAAATGCCTGCGTTGACGTCTTTGTGTATCGCCCTCGAAAGCCGCTTGGCCATTCGACTGAAAAAGTTTCGGAGCGGGCCATGGTGTGGGGGATTAACCGGTCTGGCATAAACCAGCTGTAGATCCCCCTGAATGGCTTGATCAAGGAGCGTGCCTATGTCGCGTGGATCGTGTTGACCATCCTCGTCCATCGTAATGACCCAGTCCCCAAGGGCTCCAGCCATTCCTGCCAATGTGGCTGGGTGTTGTCCGAAGTTTCGCGACAACCAGATCGGGCGGATTTGCAGATGCGCTGCCGCGTGCTCCTGAATCACAACGTCAGAGCGATCTGGACCGCAGTCATGAACGAGAATGATTTCATCAATTATTGCCTTATTCCCAGCTGCAGTCTGCCAGGGCTGGGTGAACTGGAGCAATTCCTTGATTAGTGCTGGCAATGACAGCTCGCCCCTGTAGACGGGGATGACGACGGAGAGATGATTCATCGCTTCAGTTGAGCCTGGCACTAACGAATTACTCCTGCTTAAGCAAATTTAGTATCTTCGTTCGCTTTGGTCAAGCGTTCTTCTCTGATCCCCATCAAGCACACTCCTTTGTCTTGTGTGTTGGAGGCTTTGCGCCCAAGAACTCTGCATTTTTCTTGATGTCACATCGCCGCACTGTCCCATTGGATTACTAATTACCGTCTGGCATGCTTGAGTTGTCGCGCGTTGTCGATCGCAGGGCTTATGGAGGCTAAAATCTCCCACGCTTGGATGATTGCGATGGCACAGGGGGCTAATCCACGTCCACGCCGCTGGTCCAAAGGTGCTGTTATCAGCTTGGTGATCTGTCTTTTCATCGCTGGCGTTTCAAGGTTGCCCAATTTGGGCGCCGCCTTGACTGCCGATGAAGTCTGGATGCTCGCAGGGTCAGTGGGCCACGGCCGTGATATCGGGTTGTTCTGGAAACGGGATGTTGTCCAGACTGCATTGATCAGTCCGACAGACCTCAAGACGGCTCGTCCTGTGCAGGAGATATGGACAAATAATGTGGAGTTTCATCCACCATTGCACTCGCAATTGTTGAGACTGTGGCGTGAACTCATTGGCGGCTCTGGTCAGAAAGCCCGTGCTTACTCGATGGCTTGGTCGTTCGTCACGATTGGGATGATTTTCGCTGCGCTCAGGCTCCAATTTAATTCTCTAGTTGCAACCTGTGCCGCCCTGATTCTGGCTTTGTCTCCACTGCAGAGTCATCTTTCGACTGAAGTGCGCAGTTATCCGATGGTCATTGCGTTCATGTCCATCGCTGCCTGGCTCGTGGTTCGTATCGAGACCTTGGGGGTGACCCGCTGGCAGGTCTGGAGCCTTGGCCTCTTGTGTTTGCCAATGATGCTATCGCACTACTTTGCCTCCGGTCCTTGCTTGGCCATCGCGATTTGGGGCCTTTGGCGTTTGCGCGGGCGCATGCGTCTCAACTTCTTGATGGCAGTCGCTGTAGCTGCTGGCCTTTTCTTGACGCTCTGGGTGCCATTTGCTTGGAGAGATGTTTCGGAACTTGATGGAAATGAATTCTTGATCTCACATGATCCTATGAAGCGATTCCAGGCTATTGCTAATTTGGGACTCCTGAAAAAGAAAACTGCCGCCTGCTCGAGTGCGGCCAAAGACCAAGGAGGACAGGCAGCTCGAAAACTTGGTCATGCAGTGTCAGGAGATTTGGCTGTCTCAAGCAGGTAAATGTTCCTG
>Ga0315904_10000141_pt1 | contig 116057 bp, 163 predicted proteins | sample LakEriMetagenome_6_FD_203529 | JGI IMG/M metagenome (GOLD analysis project Ga0315904, IMG submission 203529) | Freshwater fungal communities from buoy surface, Lake Erie, Ohio, United States - Buoy 12 MA120 | ecosystem: Environmental > Aquatic > Freshwater > Lake | place: USA: Lake Erie, Ohio...
CCTGAAATCAATTCCAAGAATCGTTGTTCTTTGGTTTTAACATCTTTATTTCGTTGTTTATCAATCTGAGCAAGTTGTTCTTGCGTGAGTTCGATGACAATTCCGTTTTCAAGCGTTGCTTTCATTTTATTCTATTTTGATGATGCAAAGATATATCAATTTTTTTGATTTTCCAAATCAAACAAGTTCAATTTTTAGTTTCTTCGGAAGAAATTCAGTCCAAAATTCTCGATCGGTAAGAGGATTAAGATTTCCTTTTTGCATATTACAGCGACGACAACAAACAAATAGATTCTCAGGAGAATTAGCACCTCCTTTCTTAACAGGTACAAAATGGTCAGCGGTCATACCATTTTTACTGTGCTGATGATTCCTCAGCTTAATAACTTTCTTTTCACAATACACACAATGGAAATCAGAATTAATCGCCATAATTTTATCAATGAACTTTTTGGTTACACGACGACGAGCGTTCTTTGATGGTGCTGTGTTCATTGTTGGTTGTTTTGTTGATTAACAACACAAAGATACAATTAATTTTCAATCTAACAACTTAACGCTGAGAAAATTTTTGACCAAACTTATTAACAAACAATATAACATTATTTTCGTCAATGTGTCGGGTCATTACTTCATATCCTCGATAAATGATATCGGTGATAACTTCAATTAGGTTCCCTTCAAACACCTGATTATGAGGATAATGGTCAGTGAAATCCGAAGGAAGATGGGGGTACCAATAATAAATGTTAATTGTTTTCATAAGTTATATCCAATTAGTTTTTCATCTCGAATGATTAGTTTAATATCTTGCTCTTTACACCAATCATAAATTACATTATCATAGGCATTATTAAAAAAACAATCCCTAAACTGTTCTCGCGTTCCTTCAAACATTTCACCATCTTCAAGAATAATAATATCTGTCTCCTTTTCTTCCATTTTAGAAATTTGTTATGTTAGATAATAAACCCTTTACGTTTCCTTACCTTATTGGGGTCAACACTTTTTGTCATGACACCATACCTATCCATCAAGGTCAAACCATTATCATCAATTTCGATAACCTTAAAAGTATGACATACACCCAAATATCCGGTTATCGACGAACGACTATACACATAATCACCCTCGTTAATATTTTTTGGTCTTGGATAAATGGGTTTCATTTTATTCTATTTTTTCCCTTACAACTGGTTCATCGTCGAGAGTGTGTGAATATTCTGTATCAAGAAAATCTCCACCACCATCCATTACAATTTGCGCAGCTTCATCAGCATTTTCAGCTTCAACCTCATAAAATGATACATGAACCTCACGAAGTTCAACAATATATTTTTTCATATTTCTTATTGTGTTTACGGTTATACACTTTTGCTGAAGGTTTTACCTTCTGTATCATTTTCCTACGCACGATTTGTGCTACGTGACGCTCAGAGAGACCATTCAAGTTTTCCATGTTATTTTATTGTTTTGGTTTGACAATACAAATATACATGGAATTTTTGAATCTGCAATACTCCCTTTGAAAATTAATTACTCGATGATAAACAATTCCTCATCAAGTTTTTCAAGTTCTTCTTCTGAAAACTGACCATTATCGAACACAATACATTCAACTTTATTGAATTCAGCTTCATCAATAGCTTGATCAACTTTTTTAATCAATTCATCAATATCGCTGAATTTAATCCCAACGGTGAATGATGGATTAAAGTCACCACGACTAACTATTTGTACAGTTGCTTGACGTTCCATGTTGTTAATTTTTGTTTAACGATGCAAAGATAATGAATTTTTCAATACCAACCTACCATTCGATAAAATTTCTTATTGCATCAAGTTCCTCGGTGGTCAAATCACGACCTTCAACATCAATTTCGGGGGGATATTCATCATCATTGTAATATGTAACGCTTGCAATTATCCCATCATCAAGCTGAAATTGCATTGTATATCCAACAATAACTGGTGTTGTTTTAATAATTTTCATTAGAGAATGGTTTTGGTTTGCAAAAATCGACGAAATGCAATGCGAATATCTTCAGATGTATAATCATCGTCAGCACAATCTTCCAAATCTTTAATCACAAATTGGAGAATTTCGTCATGATTATCAGGTACATCAATACCAATTGCACCATAAATCCATCGCAACTGAAATTCAAGATTATCAATTTCTTTGGTTGGAAATTTATTTTTCATTGTTAAGAAGTTTAATCACAATCGTAATCAGTAGGATTTACCTTAGCAACACGTCCTCCGCACATAATCAAATCAAAAATATGACCATCTTTTTCGGTTGCAAATTCACGAACAATGGTATTATCCGCAACATTAATTTCGTTGACCATCATCCATCCACGATTTTCATATTCATCTGTTGTCCATTGAAATGCGTTATATGCAGCATCAAGTGGTAGAATGGTATCTTGCACCACATTTTTGCTTTTTGCGTCCCAAAGAATGATTGTAAGTGTGTTCATTGGTTGTTGGTTTTTGGTTTGTTTGACAACACAAAGATAAGAAAATCTAATTAAACAATCAAAATTGAATCACTTTGAAGTAAGTTACAGCAAATCCCAAAGACTTCATGAGATTAACAGAATTAAATGTGTCATTCACAGTGCGTTTGATGGTTTTAACCTTGCTTTGGTTAACGTTGTGCTTAAACTCAATGATAATCATCTTGTTTGGTTTTTTGGTTTGTTTGACAATACAAAGCTACAAATAATTTTCTATACTTGCAAATTTATTCGGATGAACAAATTTTATCATTCGGTTTTGTGGTCCCAACAGGATTTGAACCTGTAACCTACTGATTATGAGTCAGTTGCTCTAACCGATTGAGCTATGAGACCATTTTCTACTACAAAGATAGCAAATTTTACGTTTCTTGTCTATTCATTACCAACTTTTTAACAATTTTTCTGATACCGGGATTAATAATAAATACTTCCGGAATAATTTTATGTCTGATTCGATTACGTGCAAATCGAATATCATCATTTGATTTATCATCCCAATATGGAACACTTTTATCGTTACACCAATTTTGAAACGCTACCTTTGACGTGGTTAAAAATGGTCGAATAACATTTTTATTACAATAGTTGATTACTTTTGGTTTTCCATGAATACAGGAAAAAATATAAGTTTCAACAACGTCATCAAGATGATGTGCGGTAATAACCGTCCCATTAATCGAATGAAAAAACTCATAACGAATGTTTCTCCAATATTCCTCAAGAGATTCAGTTTTAAGACGATTTCTCTTAGATAATCCAAAAATTATCTTAACATTATTATTTTCACAATATTTGCGAATCTTATCTTCTACAAATTGTGAATGTTCAGTTCCATGATTGAAGTAAAGAACGGTTACATCCTTTTTACCTCTAATTAAAAAATCAAGAACAGCCATAGAATCAACACCACCTGAGCAAGCAAGGTAAACATTGTGGGGAATACTACCCATGATTTTAATCATCGGAATCTACGTCATTTCCATCATGGTCCATACTAAAGAACTCAACATCTGAACCAACATCATATACAGCTTGAACAGCGTCATAACCCACTTTCTTTTCTTCACCAGTTTTTACCCATTCACCAACACAATCACCTTCATTAATTTGATAAGCGAGAATTTCCAATGAATTAGGATAAAAATTAGGTTCTTCATGAAGAACTGTAACAACAAATGTGCTTTTATAGAGTTCTTTTTTCATCAGACTAATCTTTTATTATTTGACAATGCAAAGCTACAAATTAATTGATTCGGTTTTACGATTGTTAATAACTTTAGTTCGTCACATCAGGTTCAATCTTTTTACCATCACTCAAATACACCTCAATCGTTGGTTGATTATCATTTTCCTTTTTGCTTAATGGTTCAGAAGTATCAAACTCATAACCATTTTGATAAGGAAAAATATCTTCATCGTAGAAATGACGATACAAATCCTCACAATTATCAATTACACCAGTTTCAATAAGTTTTACAACCTCCTTTTCTTGTTCCTCAGACAAGTCAACACGTACTTCACGCCAAGCGGTTTCTTTGAAGAAGAATTTTGTACTCATTGTTTTGTTGTTTTTGGTTTCTAATGCTAAGTTAAAAAGAAAAAATCAAACCACCAAATTTAGTTATTAACATTAATTATACAACGGGTCACTTTTGGTTGTAACACCCTCCAATTTGAAATGTTCTTCCACCGCAACAGCAGGGGCGGCGTGAGTTGCCTTTGTTGTAACACCCTCCAATTTGAAATGTTCTTCCACCATACCATTCAAGAACATCCTGATTTCCTGATAATTAAGGGCGAATTCCGATTCAAAAACTGACCAAACATTTGAATATGAGAACCAAAAATGGTTATTTTTCCAATCGTATTCGCAGACATAATTTCCATCTTTATCAAACCAAAACAAGAGATTTGGATATTTTTGGAAATCAACCTTCGGTTGATGAACATCAATTCCTGAAATCAATTCCAAGAATCGTTGTTCTTTGGTTTTAACATCTTTATTTCGTTGTTTATCAATCTGAGCAAGTTGTTCTTGCGTGAGTTCGATGACAATTCCGTTTTCAAGCGTTGCTTTCATTTGTTGTTTTGTTTAATACAAATATACACATAAATCTTTTATCTCCAACGAATGTTAATAACTATTTTTAGACCTAATCATAAAATAGTTTCGCAATAGCTAAAAAGACGTGTGCAACAATTGTAGCGCCAATGGGTGATACGAGAAATAGAAGCAAATACAACGGTTCGTCCTTAGTAATCACATAATAAAGGGGCGAAATCAAAACCCCAATAGTGATAATTATACCAACGACAGCAATAATTAACCCAATAATGTATTTCATATTAAAGATTTTTGTTTGCGTAATCCTTACCTTTTTCAGTCAAGAAAAATACCTGCTCACCGTTTTCATCTTCGATGCTATCAATCATATTTTTATTCATCAATTGCTTCATTGTAGATTCAACAATTGATAGTTGCATACCCTTAATAGCATCTTCCTCACTCATTACCAAATCATCACCACGTTTCCATCGCTCAAATACAACCTCACCGAATGCTTTGATTGCTGATTCCTTATCAACATCATTTTCAGTCAGAAATCCACTCTCATCAAGAGATTGGACAACCTGAGCAACAAATTCATTTACTGATTGTGGATACATTGGTTTTCTGTTTTTGGTTTGGTAAAGTTACAACAATAATTCGGAAGATGCAAATTTATTTGAAGAGTTCGGGTGAACGTTTTTTCAATTCTTCAAGAAGTTTCGCATCATTTACTTTTTGTTGTACTTCTCGTTTTGCATTCATTTGCAAAACTTCATTGAGGTTTTTATCGAACGCTGGTACTTCTACATTATATGTGAATACCACCTCATAACCATCCTCGTACTTCAAACGTTCTGTTGTGAAAAGAGCATCAGGATAGTTAGCGAGTACTCGCTGAACGTGTTTAAGATGTTCTTTAAGAGTTGTGGAGGTATCCACGCTTTCTTTTTGCTCACGATAGAACTTATCACCATCTTGGTAATATGAAGTATCACTATAAGAATGTGTTCCAATATATTTCATATTCGTTTGGTTTAGTGATGCAAAGATAGATTATTTTTTTGGTATGTGCAACCACATTTGAAAAAAAAATGAGGTGACTGGCTACCACCTCTGTACCGTTTACCCGGTTGACGACCCACCCATCTCTTTTTATCCCACAACAGCGGATGGATGGTAGTTCCGTTGTGAGATCCGGGTCAAATCACGCTGGAGTCGAACCAGTTACGGTTGCGTCAACAACCGAAGCACCGCTGCATTTAAGTCACTTGTTCACTTTCGCTGTTGACGCAGTATACTGATGAACAGTTAACCGTGATTGAGATTGTAAAGTTACATCATTAATCCGAGACTTGCAAATTTTTCTTATACTTATTTTTCAATATTCCATAAGATTTCGCCCATTTCCGTATTGCATTATCTGATACACCATATAATTCACCTATTTTCGTGTATGGTGTTGTTTCGATTAGCGTTTGTAATTCTTCTTTGGTTGGGCGATTTTTGACTTTACGTTTACCATATGTATTTTTAGGGTAAATCATTCTAAAATTTGGGTTAATATCACTCGGTTTACGATAGGTGATTGTAGTTCCGGTTGGGTATTTATAGTCTTCCCACCAAATTATATCCCTATCTTTGTAAAGAGGTAAAGTAGTTCTTACTGTCATATGTGTTAACCCAACATTGGGTATGTATGCGCACTCGTCTATATCAGGTAGATAAATTGCATAATATTCAAAATCGTGAATCTCATATTTCTTTACTACCTCCCCGTTAGTTGTGCGAAAATTTTTCGTACAAAGAATCGCATTAACCTTATCGTATTTAACTTGTAATCTAAACAATTTATTATTTGTCGTATCGTGACAAATTAAATCATATTGTAGATGTTCCGCGATTGGGATTGCAACTTGATACCCCTTTTTAGTTAAGTCTGCTATTACTTGTGTGACACCAATATCACCTTTGGTTTTTTCATTATTTAATCTCATTATCGAATCTTTCCCTATAAATATAAGGAATAATTCAAAAGTTCGATTTAGGATGAAAAAGTTTCAGTACCCCCACCTAGAATCGAACTAGGAACCGAAAATTAGAAGTTTTCTATTATATCCATTTAACTATGGGGGCAAAAGTCGAACCTAAAAATGTGCTCCCGGTCAGAATCGAACTGACAAGCCCGTTGGGGGCGACAGATTTTCTTACCACTTCGACTTTCGCCGCCCCAATATTGGGTTTGTGGTCTGGACTATACCATCGCCATAACTTTCGTTTTAGGCGTACCGTGTCTAGTCTCTGCACCTTCATGATTTTCATCACGCTTGGCTCAGGATTGGCAGTTAAGCGTTCCCTGAATTTACGGTATTCTACATTCACCTTTTCAAGTGATGCACTCAAATTCTAACTACCTGAAAATGAGGTAGTTAAGTCTAAAGTCTGTTGTGTTTACCAATTTCACCACGGGAGCATTAAGTCAAAGAACATCACAAAGATACAACATCCATTTCACATTTCCAAATTAAATTGTTCCGGTGACTAAAAATATTAATGGTTAGGAATATTTGCGCCAAATAACAGCATAACGCTGTGTTCCTTTGCGTCAGAACATAAATCTTGGGATTTGTAAGACCTAACGATACCCAAGCGTCACCGAAACAATCTAATCAAAGAACATCACAAAGATAAGCATTATTTTCATATCTCCAACACTTACCTGAAAATTTTCATATCTGTGGGTGTGCAAGTTCATGTGGTGGGATTACGGTTTACCCACATCGCTGGTCGCAGACCATGCAGTTGTCGCTTTACAATCACACATGAACATAGGTCGTTTACACAACCGAAGTTTCTCTTCTCCCGACCAAGGAGCGGTCTTGACCCACAGATATGATATTCAAAGAACTCTTTTACTTTTCGGTGGGGGTCGGTGACGTTTTCACCGACCCTCTCCACCTACTTAACCAAACCAACCAACCAATTATCCTTGTGCTTCCTCAGCTTTCCTTGCTTCTCGCTCTGCTCGTTCGCGCAACTTTTGTTGACGCTTAGAGTCAGGTTTAACAGAACCTTTGGGACGACCGCGCTTGCGCTTTGCAGTTTCCACAGACGTTACCGGTGCTTCAAGAGTTGCTTCCATCGTTTTTCGTGTTTAAGGTTTGTGTTTCTGTTACCGATACAAAGTTAACTATTCTTATTCAATTTTGCAAGTCTTTTTTCTCTTTTTTTTCGGTGGGGGATCGGATGACCAATTTCACCCGACCCAAATACCCCACCTACTTATGCTTCCACTTCAACAGTCTTATGTGCATCTCGCTCTGCTCGTTCGCGCAACTTTTGTTGACGCTTAGAGTTAGGGTTCACCGAACCTTTGGGACGACCGACTTTACGCTTCTCACTTACCACTACATTTTCCATGTGTACTTAGATTTTAGTTAGACATTTAATTTACCGAGACAAAATTACAACCTTCATTTGATTTATGCAAATCTTTTTTGTTAATTTTTAGTTAAGACACAAAAGTTTTACATCAATATTTGCTTGAACAGGTCCAAAGATTTCTTTGAGCATTTCCATTCCCTCCACAACATCTTCATGACGAGCAACAGCTACTTCATAAGGATTGATTTCGTGAAATTTATGATTCAACCATTTATGCTCAGATGCACTAAAGGTGAAGGTTGCAAAGTCGTTGATTCTTGCTACGAGTTGGAACATGGTTGTTGTTGTTTTGGTTTGACCCCACAAAGGTATAACTATTTTCGTTACCTCCAAATACCTGAGCAACTTTTTTTATCCCTCCACAAGTTCGCTCAATTCCCTAAAAATTTGTCGCTCACGATTTCCATAGGTTCCGAACATCTTATTCTCCGTACTATCACCTTTACCCAAAGAGTGCGTTGTGTATCGTGTCACACCTGAGAACAAACCCCACAAGGTATTACCCTTTTCTTTCAATTCGCGGAGCAAGTCATGTTCAAAAGTTGTGATGCGATTTCTTGTGGTTGTCGATACCGCATCAATATCCATAAGATTAACATTATCCTTAACGTTAAACAATGTCTTGGTGACAAAATCTCGTTCCTTCGCACCAAACTCTGTTTCAAACATTCGTTTGATGGTTTCAAACATTTTTGCTTCTTCCTTCATTGCAACCTCCATACCTTTGCATACATCATCAATTCGCAATTCCATATTCTTGGTATGCTTAATCTTATTCTCCAATGTTCTGAAGACCGAGAAAAATGTATTCTGACATGAAATGGTCAAATTGCTTGGTCCGAACGCAAGACTTGTGGATCCATCGAATGAATTAATTCCGGTGATGTATCCAACAACTTTGTCAGAACCGAGCGAAAGGTCATTCGATTTAAGTTGGATGAATACTTTTTTACCCTCACCAAATAGACCACCTGAATGAATTGGTAGACCAACTTGTGCGGAAACCCTATCCAAGAGTTCAACGAGTTGGTAATTCTGATATGCTTGATAACCTTCACCATGCACAGACAATACCTCATTATTATCCTCACGGATGAGTGCTTTGCGATCCGGAATCACGATTCCGCTTGCTGTTACCATGCTTTCTTCACGAACGGTCCAGTTAAGTCCGGTTTCGTTCAAAACTTGTTCAATTCGATTGTTCATGTTTGTTCTGTGTTTTAGAGTTTGACGATGCAAATATACATCAATTTTGTGATTCGCGCAACTTTTTAATCTCCGAGTTATCAACAATTTTGAAATCTTGTCGCGCAATTTTCTCAATCAAATCATCAAGATTAAATCGCATTGCTTCATCTTGTCGCCAACCATTCTTATAGAATGTCGCATGAACGGTTTTCTTGTTAACTTTATGAATAAAGATATGTTCCGTTACCGTTCCACCTTTGTATTTGAACTCAATGGTAACACCATCTGCAATAGCTGACATAACCTTATTTCGTTGCTCTTCACGAACCCTTTGTTGAGTTTCTCGTACCAATTTATCCATCGGAGCGGAAATACTATACACTTTATTGTTCATTTCATGGTAGACATGATATGCGCGAACAATCTGACTCTGAACTTCATCCATACGCTTTGCAATTTCCGCACAAAGCATCAAGTGAACAAAATCTTCAACATCAAATTTTGTGGATGAAAAACGCATACTTGACATCGACATTTCAATACCTTCAATTTCCACCTTATTATTAACATAATCGCGATTCTCTTTAACATAAATGTTCAAATCACGACCCCAGTTTTTGCTATCCTTTTCTGTGATTCGCAACGTAGTAGAGTAACCGCCAAAATTCACATTAAGTCCAATGGTATCAGGTACATCAACAAGACCTTTGAAGTAATATTCAAGATTACTATTGAGGTTCTTGATACCTACTTCATTCTCAGCATATACACTCTGAAGTTTCTCAAAAAGAAGGTCGTAAACCATCTTATCGGAATCGGTCATGTGTTCGTATGTTTTGCTCTTTTCCATTGTTGTTTTGGTTTGACGATGCAAATATATGTATAATTCCGTTACCTTTTACGATTGTTAATAACTAATTATGAATTTTTGGGGGTGTTTCTTCGCGCAAGAGTTACCAATATTAAAACAACCTTGACTTTTAGCACCAGTCAATACTTCACAATTTTCATCTGTAACATCATTTGATACAATCAACCAATCTTCATTCATGTGAACCATTTTGGTTTCACCGGGTTTCATCGGAAGATAACAACAAATGCAATAATTCCCATCACCTTCACCATATTTCTTACGATTTTTATCCTTAGCGGGAGAGACATACAAAGGGTGCGTGTATTGATTCATTGTTACTTTGGTTTTGATTAATGCAAAGGTATAATGAAAATTCTAATTCTGCAAATTTTATTACCCCCTAATATTCATCATCCCAATTATTGCTTGTTGGTGGAACACGTCTTTGATAGACAGTACAAAAATCCTCTTCACCATACTTACAAGAATAAATACTACAATGTTCAGTATGAACATCTTTAATCATCCAAAGACATAGTTCTGTAAATTGTTCAGATTCAGATGGAACACATCTCGCAAAAGCCCAACCAACATTAATGTATTCCTTAACAATCTCTTTGCAGATTTCAAAAGATAATACACCATCTATTGATGCGGTATAATAATTAAAATCCGGAGATTTCTTTTTAAGAATATTATCAAATCTTGCTACTGCAATATTAACCTGTTCTTTAATTTTTTCAGAATCCGTAATAAGTTCATTTGGTTTAATTGCCATATTATCTTTGGTTTAGTGATACAAAGGTACAAATAATTATTGAACCACCAAATTAATTTTGAAAAGTTTATCCAACTCTCTCACAATCTGACCAAACACTTTAGCGTTCTCATAATCACCATCCTTCATTGCTTCCAACATCATATAACCATTAATGTCAGCAGAATCATGACATTCTACCATAACCATCATCATGTGATGTTGTGGAATTTCCCATTCACCACCATCAACGGGAAGTGAAGAAACGAGTTGGTAAACTTCATCTTTGGTTACACAATAATCGTCCAACAAGTCATCGGTATCATGTATCACCATGAGTTTGTGTTGGAGTTCGTTAGAGATTATTTTTGAAATCGTGACCTTCATGGTTGTTTTGGTTTTATTGGTTCTACTCTTTCTCTCTTAACAATATTAATTACCTTAAAATAAGACTCAATCGGTCCATATCCGTGATTTGTCCTAACTTCATATGGACGATAATCACTATACGATAAGTTAATAATTTTATGAGAATCATTAGGAAAACCAGTGCAATATTGCTTTTCATCTGAACACATTCCATCTTTTAGTCTCAGACCCGTTAAATACCACTCACCATTTACAAGTCTTGACTCAACAATAGGAAAAACTTCATCACCCTCTTTCAAATCCTCATTTGAGAAAAATACATCCGAATCAATATCCTTAAAATAAATGCAAATTTTCATTGTTATCTTTCATTTATGCAAAGGTACAAAAAATTCCGGTTCGATGCAAGTAAAACTTTTCAACAATGGACCAATTTTTTGTTAAAAAGTTTGTGTATCTTTGCCCCAATGGTTGTTTAATTTATATCTACTCATCCTTAAACAAAATTATATCACCATCCCCATCAACATCAACGTCATCCCACTTACCCATCGCTCGATAACGACTGAGGACAGTATCGGTGTCTTTGCTATCAAAGACTTCCAATGTCCTCATATTGTCAGCATCAATCACTCGTTGCTTATTCATGGTCGTCATTTTTAATTTATGCAAAGCTACAACAAAAATTCAAAAATACAAGCGCCAACGAAAAATAATTTTTGACCATACCCCACACTAATAAGGAACGTGCGTGTGCGCGAAGTATACGCAAAAGACTTCGTATTTCCAAATAGTTTGAAAGAAAAAGTTATTAACAGAAAAAAAATGTTAAAATCCTTGCTTTTGTTATATTTATTGTTATATGTTCTTTAGCTATTGCAGAATCAAAAAGTTCTCCGTATCTTGCTGGGTTTTTGAGATTAATTCGGTCCTATTAGACGTTATGGACGCTATTGTATTAAGCTGTATAGCGTCTATTGTATTAGGCGTTATGGACGCTATTGTATTAAGCTGTATAGCGTCTATTGTATTAGGCGTTATGGACGCTAATAGGATTACTGAAGTCAAGATGAAATTGTAATAAAAAAATAAATTCAACACAAAAAAAATAGTTAAAGTTAATAAGTTAATAAGTTAATTTGGAAATTTAATATTTAATGTTATTCATTGTTCATCTATTCCAAATTAAAAAAAATATTCGTAACTTGTGAGATTTTTCAACTTAACTCAAACCTATTATTAACCATAAAACGTATTGTATTATGTGTTATTGTATCTAATAGAAAAATTAGACTAAAAAACGAATTTTTAATTTTTATTATTATTTTTTTTCAGAATATTGATGACATAACACAACTTCTTTGGTTTCCTCGTCAACTATCACACTGACTATTGGTTTATCAACTCTATATCTAATTTCATCTTCAAAAATACCTTCCTCACCATTAACAATCGAATAATCTAGAAATTCTTCTGGTAATGTTTTCAAAAATTCTAATAGTTCTTTTGTTTTCATTATAAATTTTCTATTTTTTTTTAATCTTATTAAATAAGAGGGGGGGGGAGGGGGGGGGAAGGAAAGGAAGACGGGAATTATTCTTGCACAACAAAATATTTGAACGCTTCAACCTCTTCTTTAAAAATATCATCCGGTCCATAATGTTTCTTTATAAAAACATTTGCTTCTTCCTCAGTTTCAAAACCATGTGTAATGTATTGTACATATGGTTTTTCATTAGGTAAATTAACAGTTCTGTATATTGTGTAACTCATTTTATTATTTTTTTTGTTAAGGGGGGGGGGGGAGGGGAGAAGGAACGGAGATTATTTATTCTGGATAACCTTTAAATTTTGTTGGTTTTTTATTTTCCATCTTTTCTTTCTCTAACACATGTTTTATAAATTCATTAATATCGGAACTTAAATTAAACATTAAATTTGTTACAGTGGTACATTCTCTCCAATAGGTAAAAAGTATATAATTAAAAACCTTTACAAATGTTTTACGTTCAAGAATGTGATATTCCAGACCATCATTTGATGGTATAAAACGAATTCTTGTGTTTTTATCAATATAATAAATATTTTTCATTTTAAGAAAAATTAAAATATTGTTCACAATAGATATCAATCATCGCTCTATCTTTATTTTTTTCCAATTTGTCAATTAAAGTTTTTGAAAGACATTCAACGACATATTGATTTTTGGGATTAAATCCTTCCTCATATTTAACACCAACCATATAATAATCCGCATATTGTTGTCCAATATGTCTTGACATGCTCGATAAAGCTTGTTCTTTTGTATTTGCATCAACAATATTTAAGAAAACTGTTCTTCCTTCACCTGTCGCAAAATAATCAATCCAAAGCGTATAAATCATTTTTCTAGTTGTTCTATATATGTTTTTGTTATCCTAACAACCAATTCCGACTCACTATCTAGTTTATAATAAGCTTCATTATATAATTTTTTATACCAATCTGAATTATATAAATCTTTATATATTTTATCAATTATTAATAAATCAATATCTTTATTAATTTTATAATTACGTAAAATATCAAAAAGTCTTCTTATGATTGGTAAAATTAAATATGAGACACCGGTTTCATCAAAAATATTTTCAGATAAAAGATTGTATTTTACAACCGCATCATTAAAATATTTTACAAGTTTAATTTTCTCATCATCTGATAAATTAACCAATAATCCAGTATATTCCCACTTTTCCAGTGTTAGTTGTTCACCCCTTAGCATTTTCTACAGTTCTCCAAACTCGTTTAATTTTTTTGTTATGTGTGCTATAGCCTCATCACGATTGTTCGCATAAAATGGGGTTATAACCACACTCACAAATGGATTTCCTTCACAATCATCAGTATAGTCTTTATGGTCTCCAAACCATCGTTTAACTTGGATATTACCGTTTGAATGTAGATATCCCCACCACATTAAGTCACTCATTAGTTTAGAATTAAATAGTTATATAATATATTCTCGATTGAGAGCATTTTATCAATCGTATCATTAAATTTTTTGATTTCTTTTTCCACAATAACTTTATTTGCTTTTTCAATAAAAGATTTATTATTTAGTGTTTTTTCAACTGAATCCAAAAACTCCCAAAGTCTTTCTAATTCGCTAATTAAATTTTTAATCTCATCGAATTTATTAACCCTATCATTAGATGATCCATAAATTTCATATGTTACATTATCAATTATTACCGTCTTTAATAACGTCTTCATACTAATTTATTGTTTAAAAATCATTTTTTATCCGTTTTTTTAAGAAAAATTTGTACGCTAAATAATAAACCAATGAGAGAAATAAATGCTATAATAAAAATTTCGTGTGATTGCATTGTAATATATGTTTAATGTTAGACAATAAGTTGGTGATTTGGTTGCCTACTAATCATTCAATTCTTCCTCCAAATAATCAATTTCTTTTTGCAACTCATCAAGTTCAAGTCTAGCCTGTTCCAATCTTTCTCTTTTTTCTTCCTCCTCATTATCATTAATTTCAGTTTCATCTCTGGTAACGTTAGTTGAATCGGAATCAATTTGTATTCTATAGTTATATCCGTAACTTTCATCAGTAAAATACAAAGTTACCTCATCTGAGTTATTCAAATCAACTGAAACTTCTAAGTCATGTTCTCCTTCAAAAGCAATTAAAGTGTCTAACGTATTCATAATACTAGCTAAAGGTTCTTGTTCTTTTAAAAGAAAGAAATCAACCGCTTCCGGAACTTCATATGGGTCATCAATAATAACACTAAAATCATCACCATTTGAAGATTTAAAAATAAGAGTAATCTCTTCAATTTCATTATTAAGATTGAGTTTTACCTCAAAATCCATTTCAGGATGAAAATCATTTTGAATTGTAATACTTTCATTAAAACCAATTAAATTTTCCTGAACCAATTTGCTCATTTCTGTAATTCCATTGAATACTTTTTCAGTATCTCTAAGTTTAATTTTTTGCATTTTTATTTGATTTAAAATTTTATATTAAATTATAGTTGAATTTGGTGTTAGAATCAAATCAATTTATCCAAAATATTTTTCATGTATGTGCATTTTTCATATTCTTCGATGTGTGGTTGCGAAAAATATTGAATTGCTCTGGTTAAAGATTTAATTTTCACGTCTTTGGTTAAAGCTCTTGCTTTTGTTTTAATAAACCTTTCATCACCCATATCAATTAAATCATTATAAAATGACTCATAAAGAAATCTTGTCATTCTTTCATTATCAATTAGATTAGTTTCATTTTTTTCAAATTTTTCATCATCCAAAAAAAGGTGTGCGTCATACATTTTTTAATATTTTTAATTTGTTTCACAAAGATATGGAATCCTTTTCGATTTCCAAAATTATTCTTCTCTAATAGAGATTTTTTTAATATATACAATAGTTGATTTTGGTATTGAAACACAATAACCAATCATGTTCTCATTTCTAAAATAACTATCAGTTAAGACTAGCTTATTTGCGTCCTGATAAACGATAAATCCAAGTTGTGTTACCGTATCTTGTTGTGCTCCTGACCATTCCAGCATTTCGTCATATGTTCTCCATCCACCATCTGTTGCTGTAATATCAACCCATTTTATTAAAACTGGTTGGTAATCCTGTGAATAAACATTAATTCCAATAGCTAAAAATATTAAAAAAAGTAAATTTCTCATTTTTGATTATCATTTAAAAGATTCCAGAAAGAACCATAAACATTATTATAATAATTTCTTTCTTCACCCTGATATGGTCCTTCCATTCCTTGCATTCTACTCCAAATATTAATATTATCTAAAATTTGACGATATCTATCGTCATTTAATGAATAATTTCTACAGAGATACATTTGGTTAAAAACATTTTCATACATCTCAACTTTTTGTTTCAAAGTTGGTTTTTTATAGTTTCCCCTCTTATCTTTCATAATCAATTATTTATGACCAAAAGATAGAAAAACTTTTTCGTTATTTCAATATCTCACCATTAAAAAGTCTTAACGAAGGTGTTTTTGAATAATCGGTAATTGTTACCTTCTCAACATAAATTCCCCACTTTTTAGCTTCAACTCTTGCTTGTTTTGTTATGAGTGAACTTAAATTTGATGTATAAGATTCTTCCCAAGTTTTTGTTCTTATTATCTCATAAATAACACCACCGGTCATATCCGATAATGCATCAATTGCATCATAAACTTCAACACCAAATATCTTAATATCTTCTATTTTATATTTTATATGTCCTCTAATAACAACATTAATTCCATCGCTGGTAACTATGCTTTGTGGTGGTAATGTAATTGTTGTATATACAACGGGATGTATTTCAATATCATCAAAAAATGGAATTTTAAACTGAATACCGGGTTTTACAACCTTTCTAAATTTACCGAATCTAAATAAAACTCCTTGCTGATAATCCTTTAGGACTTTAAAAGGAATTATCTGCTCAATAATCTCAAGAATAAAATCAATTAGTTTTTCTAGCATTTAATTCTTAATTATTAATAATATAATCCCCATTTTATAAATATCAAGAAAAGTTAAAATCCCCACTTTTTGGGTGGGGATTTTATTTAATTTTTGTGGTTATTAAAGACTATAACCAATTTCGCTATTTTTTCTGCGCATGTAGCTAATTTCATATGCGGTATCAGCAGTTTCTTCATTAATTCTGCGTTCTGCCGCTAACATTCTGCGAGTGTGGTTGGGACTCATTCCGGTTTCAGAGATAATTCTGGAGACATCACCTTCGCGTCTACGTGCATTAAAAAATGCTAACTTTGCTGTACGATTAAGATTTTTCATTTTATAAAAGTTTTAATTTGTTTATAACTCAAATATAGTAAACTTTTTGCACTTGACAAGCCTTAAAACGAACTTTTTTATCTTTTTAAGATATTTTTGGACATGGTTTCCAAAATTTTTTTAATCTCGGAATATTCTCTCTCATCAAAGTTAACATGTTTGTGTAATAAATCAATGACACCAAATAAATCTGCGTCAGTTATAATATAAGAAGAGGTCATTAGTGGTTTAGTATTCCACTTGTTTTTTGCTTTTTTAAACATAACTTTACCAATCTGATTAGCTTCTCTGTTATCCCAAATAACATTTATGGTGTCACCATCAATTTTTTCTTTTCTTAACCAAAAAAGTCTTGGTAAAATATTTTTTATATTAATTATTACATCTTCTCTAAATTCCATTATTTTTCAATTTTTAAATCAAAATTTGAAATAAATTCCTCAAAATTAAATAGAGATTTATTAATCTCATTTATAATATTATCTAATTTGTCTTCCGGAAAATCTGTCGGGTCATTGAATTCATATTCATTTTTTATTCGATTGAAAAAATAATCTTTATCTCCGTGTACCATTATTTGACCATTATATGATAATTTTTGGGACACTAACATCGCAGCTTGTGTAAATATCTTAATTTTAAGATTTGTTTCTTGATCTTCTGTTTTTGCTGGTTCTAAAACTAGTCGATTTTTAATTACAAAATAATAAAAAACAGCATCGCCATTTTGATTTGGAAAAAAAGTAAAATCAGAAAACATGAATATTTTATCAAAATCAGCATACGTCCCTCCAATATTAACTTTTTGATTTTGTGAGACTTTTTTTAAACCAAATTCAATTCTATATTGCATTCCATCTTCTCTATCATCATGTGGGGATCTTCCCGGTTCAAGTATAATATTATAGTCTTTTAAAAACGGAACTCTTTCAATGAAATAATTAACTGTAAATTTGTCTTTATATAATTCTAAAACGTTTTTTCCCAATTTATTTACCTCATCATATGACATGGATTTTCGTTTAGCTAATTTCTTTTCAATCCATTCATTAGAACCAACTTCTTGCTCTAAAATTCGTTTAATATTTTTTCTTAATCGACTCATATTATTTTTTTATATAAATATATACGAACCCTAAGTTAATTAAATTTTATTTCTCAACCAAAAATTAATACGAGTAAAACTAAAATACTACCACCAACAATTGCTCCAATTTTTAAATTCTTTTGCTTTTGAATTTCTTCATCTTTTTCAACAATAATTGTATTTAAATTATTAATTTCAATGTTTTTATTCACAATTGTTGTGTCAGATAAAGCAATTTCTTTTCTTAATTTTTTAATTAATTCATCTTTTTTAAAGATTTCACTTGTTAGGTTAATAATTTTATATTTTTGCAATTCAACTTTTTCATTTAAATCATTAATTAAACTGACATAATAATATTGTACGGTATCGACTTGTGAATTTAATTTTTCAATATATTCAAGAAGTTCAAGGTCTTTATCAATCTTCTGAACATTTTCAACTGAGAAGATGATACCAAGAGTGTCTGATTGATTTTTAATCACGTAAGCTGGTAATTCATCCCTATCCAACCGGATATTTTGACAATAACCGAATGAAACCAAAAGTAAAAATAATATTGATAAAATATTTCTCATTTTAATCTTTTGCTAATTGAAAAAATTAACTCTTCACCTCGTTTTTCATTTGGTGTTGATTTAATCTTATTTATGTTTTCTTTTGTAATATTTTGTTCTTTCAATACATCATTCAATTTACCTTTTGTTCTCTCAATGTCAATATCTTTCTTGTCTAACTGTTTATCAATTTTAACTCTTTCCGTTTGTAAATTAACAATAAATAAAGAATCTTCTTTAATTTGTTCTCTCAATTCCTTTCTTTGTTTTTCAATATCCTCATTTTGTTTTTTAAGTTCCTCATTTTCTTTTCTAAGATTAATTATTGTTTCGTTTTCTTTTAATTTACCCAATACAATCTTCCATTTATCAGGCAAAACTACATAAGAAATACCCAATAAACTAACAATAATTAAAATTATATATAAAAAATTTTTGTTCATAACTATAAATATGGATTATGTTCATTATTATGTGAATTAATTTTATCGAACAATTCTTTTCCAACTAAATTCTCAATATCTTTACAATTGGAATCAATTAAACTTTCAGAATCAATCGAAATTATCACATCAGGTATTTGTGGATGATTATATCCTAATGCTAACAATTCTTTATCAGTTATCCTTAACAAATCATCAACCGAAATTAAATAATCATTTGAGTTAGATGTTAAAAATTCAGCAGCATTCTTAATCGCAATTTTAACATCATTTTCAAAATCAATTTTTGTTTTATTTGGATGCGAATATTCAAATATATTCATACTTTGCCAACCTATATTTTCAATAACAAATTTTTTCATTTTTTATTTTCATTTTTAAGACGAATTATCATTAGAATTAAGATGAATAAACCACCAACAAAAAATAAAATATCGAATCCACAAGCTAATGCCCATCCAGCGGATTCTAAACATTCCGAACATTTTGGTGATTCAAAACAAATCATGGATAAACAACTTTATCAATAATTTTAGTTTTACTAAATAGATAAAGATTCTTTTTTGCTTCTTCTAAAGTTTTAAATCTTGCGGTCTCATAAAAACCAAAAGAAGCTATTTCACAATCCACCCACTTATCTTTAAATAACCAATGTTTCTTCTGTATAACATATAAGATATTTCCACTTGGATAGGTTCTTTCAACGATTCTTAAATTCATTTTATTAGTTTTTTAATTTGATTACCACATCCCGGACAAACCCAACACTTATTCGGATAAACAATTCTTTTATTAATATGGTCTAATTCTGCATTTTTATATGCCCAAGGTGGAATCCAAGGATTTTTATTACAACATTTAGTCACCAACATAGAAAATTCAACATCATTACCATCAACCCATTTTTTCCATTCTTCTTCGGGTACTGATGGATGATGAACTTCCACATATTCGACCCACTTCAATCGACCTTCTGAGATATGAATCTCATAAACATCTCTAACCTCTTCAGCAATAACCGCAGCAAAACTATCTCCTTCTGACCATTTTTCAATGGTCTCATCTGTCACTATTGGTATATATTTATTATCAGTCATTTTTTTATTTTTTATAACCCATTTCTACTGCTGTATCATAAGAAACATTATGTGCTGTTACACAATGTACTAAGATACCAAACACATAATAAAAAACAGTAACATCTGTTTTTTGAACACTTACTTCGCCAATTTTACCCCATCCCCAAGGACCAACAACTACTTTTTTACCAAACAATGAATTTCTTCGATTGTTCATTTTTTAGAATCATAAGATTTGTTAATAACTTTAAAAGAACCATTTTCATGATTAATTACAACACCCTCAAAAGGTTTACCTTCAATTTTATCAATACCAACCGAATATTTTTGAATCAACTCATTAGTTAATTCGACATCCAATTCAATGATATCAACGAATGGTAATTCCAATTCTTGCGCAACATTTCTAAAATAGAATCTATCGTTCTTTCTATGATATTTACGTTCTTTAATGTTATATACAGAAAACATTACCCACCCTTTTGGTTTTTGAGAATGTGGATTGTTTCCAGAACTTTGAATCCCTTGACCAAACGACTCACCACGAATGCACAAAGAAACATTATGTTTTTTGCAATAGTCAATAAGCTTATTTTTAATGTTGTAACGAGCAACATGTGCGGTATAGTTATTTACCGCATCCAACTTCATTTCCAAGTTTCTTCCAAGAACACCAAATTCATCAGTTTCAATGTTATAATAGAAACTACAACTTTGTCCATCAACTTTAGATGTAACATCAACAATTGAACCGAATGGAAGTTCATCAATGATATTCTCAAATCGAATTTCATCAGTGGGACCAATTCCAACCGGAAGATAACCTTTTGCTTGAAGATCTTGTGGTTGTGGTGCTTCATAATGAACAACACCAATTTGTTCACTCACATCAGAGCCAACTTGAAGATTTGATAAATCAACTGGAAGTTGTTCAAACCTAACAATAATACCTTCACTAAATTCGCCACGAAGTTTTACAGCTTTGATTCGTTTTGGTGAATATTTTCGATACTCTTCAGTCCAAGGTTCAATAGGAAGAACCGCATCAGGTCGAATATAAACAATTTTCTCACCACCCTTATAAAGTCCTTTTTGTGTAACGCATTGAAACCCAAGAATCTTAACAAGATCAAGTCTATCTGCATCAGGATGAGCTTTGACTTCAGAAATAATTTCAATCGTTGCGTCTTTCATATTTTGCTTATTTTATTATGCAAATCTAAGAAAAAAAATTTCAAATTCCAAAAAGATTATCTAAAAACTTTTGGTTTAAAGAACTCATTATTTTCGGGTTTGTAGAATTTTAGTTTCCATTCATCATCGCCACGTCTTTCAAACCGTTTATCCGCACTAAGATCTGAATATGCTCTAACCGCTAATTTAATATCAAATCCTTCATATAACACAACATCAGCTTTTGTTGTAATTTTATATTCAACTGGTTTTAGTTCTTTACTCATTTTCTTCTAATTTAATTATTTTTAACATTTCACCTTTCACAAAAAAAGCAACAAATTCGTACCATATTGAGTTAATATTTTGATAAAATCTAATCTCACCAGTATAATTTAGTTTTTCAGTTTCTCCATGATTACCATATTCATCAACATCAACCAATAATAGATTACCATTTTCATCGATTTTCAATAAATTAAGAAGTCTATGATGACTTTTGGTTTTCCAACCAAATTCATAATCTTTTAACTCGTCAGGTAGATGTTTTTTATCAATATATAAATCATCAAACATTCCCATAATCATCTGCTACATTAGTTGTTATTTCGACTTCATAACCCAAATGTTTCAATACTTGTTTAAGTATTGTTGCTGTATCATCATTATGCAATTCCAATTCTTGACCATTAACTTTGGTTATTGTACCATAATGAGTACAACAGCCATCAGCGCAATTATAACAATATTCGTTTAATTCTATTTTTAGTTTTCTTTTTTCCATTGGTTTAACACCATAAAGATAAAAAGAAAAAGTCAAAAGGTCAATTCCCAATAATTAAATCATTATGGTCCAACTTATCCATTCCCTTCATTTTATCTTCAACCTCATCATACATATATGCTTTAACAACAGCAACAACGGATTGTTCAGCTTGTGCTATCTTTGATTCCATCCAATCATCAAGTTGTTCATCATCACCCAATTGCTCCCACATTTTATATGCTAATGTTGCAATTGTAAATAATTGTTGTTTTGCCATATAAGAACCGTCCTTATCTTCATTAACTTGTTTTTTTGTTTTCTCAATATGCTGAAGAACTTCCGCCATTTGTTTTTCGGTAAGAATGAATTTTGCCATTTTTTGAAGTGTTTTATATATAAATATAACAAAAAAATAAAATGGTGATATTTCTATCACCATTTATATTTGGGACCAAACGCTTGCAGGTCGCTCCACCACTTGGTTTAAAAAACCAAGAAATTAAAAATCATCATAACACCATATTGGTGTTTTTTCACCAACATAAGAACCGCTCACATTAAAATCAAAAAACTCTCTTGCTTCTTCATAATTCATACCATCTTTTTTCAGAATGTCAATACATTTTGATACCGAATATATTAATCGCATATCAACCTCATCAATACCGATTATTGCATTATCAAATCCGTCAGCTTTCATAAAGCTAGCATCATCATATATCTCTAAAATTTTTTCTATCATTTTTTTAAAATTCAATATCTTTAATTGCTTTCAAGTCTTTAAAATCATTAAAATTAAATTCTTCATCTTTTTTACCTTTTACATTGTTGTAAACCATTTTTCCGCCAATGTATACCAAAATAACACCAAGAATGATTTTGAAAAGTTTTCCCATTTTATTATTTTGTTTTAGTTGTTAGAGCTTCAGCTTTTGATTTAATGATTTCACTTACACCAATTTCATTTTCTTTGGTAAAGATAACGCTATTTTTCAAAACTGCAAAAGGAATGTGGATTAAAAAGTTTTTTCCATTAAAATAACTAAAATCTTGTGTTGTATCCAAGCAACCCTTAATCGCTTTCAAAAAAATCGAAAATTGTGTTTCATCAACAAATCTTTCATCAACCACTTTTCCAAATGTATCATTCCAGATGATAATTTCAAAAACTTCTTTTTTCATTTTTGTTATTTTTGACAAAGATAACTAAAACTTTTCAAACTGGCAAATTAATTTTGTTCAAAATTTGATTTGAAACGTGTGTGTATATTTCTGTGGTTTTAACATTTGAATGACCAAGAATTTTTTGAATAATTCTTAAATCTGTTCCATTTTCTAATAAGGATGTTGCAAAACTGTGTCTAAGTGTGTGTATATGTCCATCAGATTCAATATATTTTTTGTATATTTTCTGACAACTACCTATTGAATATTTAGTACTGTTTTGTCCATTGAAGAGATATTCCTTTGGGATATAATTTTTATAATAAGTTCTTAATAGTCTTAATACATTTTGAGATAATGGAACAACTCTATCTTTTCTTCCTTTTGCGTTCTTAATGTGGATTAACATTCGCTTGGAATCAATATCCTCTATTTTAAGATTAATTATTTCTGAGACTCGTAGACCAACTGAAAAAGTTAAGGTGAGAATTGCTTTGTGTTTGAGATTATCAATCTTATTTAATTTATCAATGATTGAATTTGAATCAATTACTTTTGGTAGTTTCTTCTCAGATTTAGGTCTTTTAAACGATATTTTATCATATTTTTTATTAAGACCAAATTTGTAGAGAAATCTTATTGCGTTAATGATTTGGTTTTGTTGTGCTGTTGAAGTGAATTTATAATTATCTAAATAGGATTGAAAATCTTGAGCATTACAATGTATTACTTGTTTACTACCAATGTGATTTAAGAAATTTTTTATATGTGAAAGATAATTATCTTTTGTTCTTGGTGAATAGTTTAAATATATAAACTTTTCTTCACAAATCTTAATAATTTTATTATTCAAGTCCTTTATTTTTAAGTGGTTAGATTATACTTACTTATATATACTAGTTATGTATAATTTATTCCCAAATGATAACGCCTTTCATATTACCATGTGGATTAGTAAAAACGCCTTCATCATCTAAATCATACATATCCATAGTTCCAGAAAAATCAACTTGAATTGTGTTTAATTTTCCGTCCAAATTCCAATGAAGTGTTTTTACTTTTTTAATACCCCAGTCTTTACCGTGAATGTCGGTTATTTTAATTTTTGGTTGTTTCATAAACTTTTATTTTAATTTGTGAATAAACTATACATAACAAGGTGTATATGTAATTTTTTTTACAAAGGTACGAATAAGTTTTGACATTTCCAAATAAAAAACTACATATACACCCAATCGTTAGGCGCAATTACAACAAACCCTTCGAGAAAAGTTGTGCAATTTGATTTTCGGTTAAATCTTCGCCTTTGAGCATTGCAGGTTCATTTACTCTTGTGCCATCGTGTTTAATTGTGTAGGTAACAGGATACTCTTTCTTCGGGTCAACAAATTTGACCAAGTAACTGCGCCTAACAACGTATTGCTGAACATTGCCAGCTTCGTCTTTAACTTCAACTCTGATTTTCATATTTATTTTTTTGTTTTTAATTCAACATTTGTGTTTCAAATTGGCAACGTCAGCAATACGCAAACCGTTATATGCCACCTTGCGGTCTCAGCAACAAGTACCATCCGTTTTTTATGACATCTTCCCAAATCAATACTTCTGCATTCAAAGATTGTGCTTGTTCAGTTATACCACCTTGTGCAAGTTGCCAAAGCATATTCATATTCAAAACATCTTCACGACTGATAAAGTATTGTTTTTTCAGTTCCAATTTTGACCAATCCCATGTTAACCCTTTCCTTCCCAAATCAAAAAGGCGGCATATAACAGCAGTTTGGCAAGATGCGGGGTTTTGTACTTCGTTTGACATATTGTTTTTTATTTAAAAATTTGTAATTCTAATCGTCTTTAGTGCTGTAAATCCCGCACCTCGCCAAGCTGCGAAACGTTATGTGTAAGTGTTCCACCCATCGTTCTAATCAACATCTATGTTTAAAATTTTAAAAGAAAAATTATTTGTTAAATGGTTCACTAAACATAGTTTTAGGATATGTTTCTTCCTTTCTACTTGAAGGGTTAAATATAGTTACTCGTCCAACACCATACGGTTGGTTATCATATTTAATAACCAAATAATCCTTTTTATTATGAAGTTGGTAATTATCTTCTGGTGCGTTTTTACATGTGACGTATAACCCATCTTTAAAGTTTTCAAATTTTTTAACTATGTTTCCCATAATCTATATATTAATTTTTCTTTTAAAATTTTTGTTCAGTTCTCCGATTAAACATTCCACCTTAATAATCCACACCTACACATAACAAATGATAAACAACATTAAAACGATTGTTTATCATCGGACGTTATTCCCCATTTAAAAAACCTCAAATGGAGACACGTAATACATATTTGGTTTATAATCTGCGTATGATACCGTTTTCTGTTGTAAATATATCTTTATACACGATGAATCTTTTGCAGTCAACCAAAAATATTTCACATTCTTACTATATTTTTCATCGTTAATTCTATATTCTTGCCCCTTTTGAATACAAATATTTTCGTCAATAACTTGATTTCTGTTAAATTCAATAAACGCTCCATAATCTCCAATTACAATTCTTTCATATCCTTTTGAAATTATTGTACCGTTTGCTGTTTTTAACTCAAATTCAGAATCACCATTGATATTCAAACATTTTGGTATTTCAGACAAATATTGGTTTCTTACCTTGTCAGATAATTCTGATGGAAGTTTTTTGTATTTATATTGTAATGCTAATTCGTCTTGTAACATAAAAAATTGGATAAAAACGGGGCATAACACACGGTATAAAAAATTGGGGCGTGTGTGCGTTCCCGAAGGTTTGTACTATTAATTATCATTGTATCGGTGCGAAAGTTTATATCTTTTAATCCCCAACTTTTCATACCGTCAACCGTTATGCGGGATCGAGAACAATGCCGTGCGCTTTAAACACCGCCTCGACCTCTCCGATCCCGACCGCCCACACAATATCGTGTCCTCCGGATCCATCGCTTATATGCAGTCGTTCCTGTTCTGCGAGAATCTCTCGCACCATCGCCTTCACCTCGCTCTCGGTGAACACGCGCTCTTTCTTTTCCGAGCTCGCCTGAGGCTTTTCGCCTGAGCAGCGGCGGCACGGTCTTGGTGGATTGATGCTGATGTGACCTCCGCACTTGGAGCACTTGCCGCTCGATGGGCCTAACTTCCTTTTTGCCATTGTACCTTTTGCTTTTTACCGAGTGAAAAAGAATGACCCCGCATAACAGTCGGGTTGCCGTTATTGAATGCACAACGGCAACCCGCCGAACCGTTATGTGTAATACTACATTTGTTCTCCGATTTGAGTTTCATCTGCAATATCTTTTTCTTTTCTTTTTTCTCCACGCTCTTTAAGAGTAATAATATTATTTCTCAAAGAATTTATTTTTCTTTCGTATTCTTTGAATTTTAAATATTCATCATCATATATTTTTATTCTTTCAACATTTTCTGGTGTGTTTTCAGCCAAAGCCCAAGAATAAGTTGCTTGTAATCTTTCACCAGTTTCTTTACAAGTAAATTCATAACTGCCATTATCTCGTTGAATAACATTATTCATTATCGTTCCAATTTTAATTGGTTTACTTTCAAGTTTGTTAGGTATCCAAACCATATCTAATCTGTAAATATATTCCATATCAGATTTTGGTTTTCCATTGTCTTTATCTATTAAACAATCAAATATTCCCATTTTATTTATTATTAAATATGTTTATAATTTTTCGAATTTCATCTTGTTTCCAAGGTCTATTCTTACTGCCATCTTCAGAAATTGTTAAATAATCACCATCATATCCCAATGCTCTTTCAATTAACCAAGGTCTTGATTCTTGTTCAACTGCAATCCACCCATCTTTTGTTTTACCAATTGGAGTACTTCCTTCCTTAATTTCTTCACTACCATCTAATGGTAATAAATCTCTTGTTTCATTATAAATTATTCTTGTATCTTTGAATAGTTCATACACTAATCCAACATCTTCACCAGTCCATTCAGTATCTTCTGTTTGATGTTCATATTTTTTAGCAAGAAAATAACCATCAGATTCTGTTCTTAAAACATATTTTTGATGTAATATTTTTCTACATTCTCTATTATAATGGTCAATAGTGTTTTGAATATCTTCTTGTCCTTTCCAATAGTTGTCTTCGCCTACCGAAAGCGAATCACCATTTTGTGGCTGTTCACCAACAAATTTTTGATTATCTAAACAAGCCAGTATCATTTCAAAGGAATCTTCCGATATTACAATGTTTCCTTTACCGTCTTTTTTTGCTTCAATTTTCATCATAGTTTTAAATTTTAGTTTTTAACATTTCTTTATAAGCATTACCTGTATCAAATTGTTGTTCAAATGTTGGATTTGGATAATGTTCGTTTTTAATCCAATTATCGTGATGTTCAAATGTTCTCCATTCATTATCACGTAATTCTTTTACCATATTCATCAATCCAGTTCCAACTTTCATATCAGAAGGAATTTCAACTCCACCATCTGGTGTAACTTTTACAATTGTTTCTAATTTCATATTATTTATTTTTAAATTTTTCAAATTTATTTTGTCCAACCCACAAAAAAGAAAAGAAAAAGGTTCAGTTCTCCGAATGAGCATTTGTAGTTTAAATCCGTACTACTGCTAACATCGTGTATAAAACATAGCCAATTAAGGTCTGTGGTTTATATTAAGTATTGTGCGTGGCTACGTTTCATACACCCAACCGTTAGGTGTAATAAATTTTACTCCAACACACCCTTCAAAGTTCGTTTCTTCATTTCACCAAAGTTTCTTTCTTCTTCTGCCAATTTTCGTAGTTCTTCTTGAAGTTCCATTGGTATTTTATCACCATACTTACCAAGTATCTGAAATAATAATGTTTCCCTACCTAAAGAAACTTTCATATCAATTAACAGTTGTATATCTTTCATAATCCGTAAAATTTACATACACCTAACAAAGTATAACCAAAAGTGGGGTGTAGTTCCAACATTCAGATATTGTGCTTCTAATTTACTTTTGTAGGTAAGTCAGGGTTCGGCACTTCTAATCCCCACCTTCGGTTATACTCAACCGTTATAAGTAATAAAACAAACTACTTTATTCTGTTTATTTTTATAATAAATATTTTAGTGAAAATCATCCAGATCATAAATAAAGTTGAAGACGAAACTAAAATATTTACCAAAAATTGTTTTACACTGAATCCAAAGTGTGATAAATACCACCACCCACTAATAGAACTACCTATTGTTAAAAATAAACAGAATAAAATAAACAGTGTATATAATATACCATCTAGCGTAATTTGACCTTCAATTTTCATATTTAATTATTATTTAGTTTGTTTTACATACTTATAACAACAAATATAAGAAATAAATTTTGATTTATCTAATTTTTATAGGTAAAATTTACTTCTCATATTTACAACCGTTATGCAAAAGTGTGGCAAGAAAGTTTTGTCTATAATTTGAAATTTTGGAGTTGCCACACCTTCGCATAACAACGGCTAAAACGACAATATTTAAAAACTTTCCCACCGCACAATTGAACAATTAAGAATTACCAAGTATAATGTCAATCACTTCTTTTGGTGCTTCTATCAATTCATCTTCACGGTATTTTCTCCATCCTGCCTGATTTTCTTCTTGTGAAATACTGTGAGCAATCACCCAAGTAAATTCTCCTTTTTCAGAATACTTTTCTACAAATTCCTTTTGAGCAATTACATGTTTGCACAAATAAAATACCTGCGTTCCTGCATAGCAAGTTTGTGCAATCACTTCCATTACTTCCAAAGCACTCATCTGGTTCTTTGAATTGGTGTCGAATTTTCTTTTCACCAAATTGTTTACGTCAAATTTTGTTTTGATTTCCATTTTACTTTTTGTTTTTAATTATTATTATTTAATTGATTAATTATTTCCCTCGCAAAAGTTTTTAAATACTGCGTTTAGCCGATATACGTTATGTGTAAGCGTTCCGTTCATCGTTCTAATCAACATTTCGGTTGAAAATTTTAAAAGAAAAATCAAAATCCATAATGAAACCATTTATCATCATTTGGTAGTTGTTCTTTTAATTGTTTGTTTATTTTTCCCACTATATTTTGAGCAGTAACCGAAGTTATACCTTTAACATCAAAATCATAAGCAATTTGACCGATTGAATATACAAACATTCTCAGTAATTCTCTTGGTATATCAAATGTTATATCCACATCATAAGTATAGTTTTTACCAGAAAAGTTTATTTCGTCACTTATTGGTCGCATAACTAAGTGATGTAAATCTTCAAACCAATCCTTACTCAGTCTTTCACAACCTTTTTTCATCATTGACTCTACCCAAGTTCCAGATGAATTCCACTCTTCTCTTGTTAGAGAAATTTTAACCACCTTTTCAAAATAATTGATAGTTGTAATTTTTTGTTTATAATTCATATATTTTTCTTTTAAAATTTTTGTTCATTTCTACTATTTAACATTCTACCTTAATTAACCACACCTACACATAACAAGGTGTATAAGAAAGTTTGCTATAAAGTTCAGTGGTTAATTTGAAAGTTCATCTAAGCAAACCTTCTCATACACCCAACCGTTATAAGTAATAATTTAAAATTTATTTATTATTTTATTTTCAATATATTCTTTAACTTTTGACGGTAATATTTGTGTTGGAAATGACCCTTCCGCACCAACATACATTTCACTACTTGCAACATCACTTGCATCTATTTTATAATATTGTTCATCTGGTGAACATATCGTTACATGAGTTACCTCACCCCATCTACCAGAACCAACCCAATAAAACCATAGGTCATTTCCAATATGTATTTTTCTTTTCGTTTTTTTCATAGGTATAAATTGTAAATTACATACTTATAACAGCAAATAAAACACATTAAAACGATTGTTTATCATCAGACGTTATAAACAATTAAATTATTTTCCGCAACAGTTCATCTTTATCCAAAAAAATATCATCCTGTTTATACCAATCATAACTAGATAAATGTCCACCTGAAGGATAGAATTGTTCATTAACTACAACCAAGTAATCAATTTCAATTCCATCCATTTGTTCCATTGTTTCGCCTTTGATATAAGGTACCCCATGAACAATTCTAATCTTTTCAATTTTACTTTTAAATATTTTTTTGGATAAAAGTATATATACTTCTTGTCCAACATCATACTTTACATTATATGTTTTCATAATAAAATAATTTAACGTGTTTATAACAACAAATATAAAACATTTATTTCAGCGTTCCAAATTTATTGTTGGTTTATATTTATATACTGTTTTTCAATTTAAGTTTAGTTTAAAACGTTTTATATTTGCAACCGTTATAAGCAAGTGCTACATCTCGTTTCCAAATATAGTCCCTACATGTAAATCTTTTTCTTTTCTTTTTTCTTCCCACGCTTTTTTTATTTCCATAGAAAGAAATGGTAAAATCGAAAAAAGTAGTTTATTTAAGTGTTTTAAAACATAGTAAAACTCTGTTTCATATTTAATTCTCATATTGGAATTTGTGTCAGATTCATAAAATTCATTTTTAATATCCTCCGTCAACAAAGATGAATAATAGTTTATAAATTCAACAAAACCCCTTACTGCTTTATTCAAATCAAATTCATTGACAAGTAAATCAAATTTATTTTCCAACTCTTTTACTTTAAAAAAAATATTTTCATCAACTTTTGTTTCATCATAATCATATATATATAGATTATTAAATAAATAACGGAGAAAGTTTCTTATTTTAAAATATTGTTTACCAGAGTTTTTTAATGAATCTTCCGAAAAGACAATATCGTTTTTAAAATCTGACAGTAAAACCCATAGTCTTAATACATCAGGGTTATATGTTTCATACAGCTTTTCCAAACTTCCGCCATTACCTTTTGATTTTGATAGTTTTTCTAATGTGTTATCAACAATAAATCCGTGTGTTATTATTCTTTTTGTTGGTACTCGACCAATCATTGATGCTAATATAATCGAACTTTGAAACCACCCTCTGTGTTGGTCTGAACCTTCAATGTATATATCGGCAGGTTTATCATACATCATAAATGTAGAACCACTATCAAACCAAACATCCAATATATCATTACTATTAGGTATTTTAACACCCCATTTTCTTTGTCTTGAAATACACCAATCTTTGCGTGAAAATATTGTCGTTGATAAACGATTTCTGTCTTTTGATGATAACTTTATTTCTTTTAAACAAGTCTTTATTTTGTTTAAATCAAAATCAAGATACGTTTGTTCCGTTAATACTTTATACACCTTATTCCCTTCACGCCAATCAATTGGATAATCGTGTGTGTAAATTTCACGTTTATATACAAACTTTTCATCAATTTTAAAATCTTCTATGTGTTTTAATAAGCCGATTTTATCGCACACATTTTTGGGGGTTATGTTATTATCCATTAAAATTCGATAATCTTCATCACCGTGTCCACCGCAAAGATGTACTATACCTGTTTTATCATCTGAAACGTAGTCATCATAAATAATTGGACATAAATCTCCATTGTGGTTATGATATGACTTAATATTACTCACATCAAACAAATCATAATCTAAATTATTTTCAATAGCAAAACTTTCACTACAAATAATATTGTCAACAGTTTTAACATATTTTATATTATTACTTAAACATACTGCCTGATTTCCGTTTACAGTCCATTCTGTTGTTGTCCAAACAAGTAATTTAAAACTATCAGAGTTGAATAGAAAATACAAAGATTCATCTTCTATTTTTTTATATTCAATTTCTGAGTTAGCCAATACTGTTTTTAATGTTGGTGAGTACCAAGTAGGCTTATTCTTTTTAAGAATTAGACCCGCATTTAGTAGTTGGTGGTATATATATAATTCTCTTTCTATAAAATCAATATCCATAGTTTTAAACCTACCTTCAGTTGGATAAATCCCGAAAAGTTCAAGAGTTTTATTTTGAATATCACAATATTTGGTTGCGACTAATTTAGCATTTTGAATTAAATCACCACTCATTTCTTTTGCTTTATTTTCAATGGGTAAACCATGACAGTCCCAACCAAATGAAACCCTAACTTTCTTACCTTTTGTTAAGTAATATTTTACAACAAAATCTTTCAAGGTTTTGTTTAAAAAATGTCCCAAATGTAATTCTCCATTGGCGTATGGTTCACCATCTTGTATAATGTATTCATCATTTGAATTTTCATACAAGTTGTTCACATAATCTTTGATAGAAGCGTTCAATAAAGTAAGTTTATCTCTATCTAACTTCTGTGTAATTTCTTCTTTTGGTAATAATACTTTATTCATTATTTTAAATTTTATTTTCCCACCACACAAAAAGAAAAGAAAAAGGTTTCGTCTTTCAAATCAAGTTCTGTGCTATAATACCGCACCTGCTTATAACAGCGTGTATATGCAAGTGGCGGGTTTGTGGTTTATTCAACATAAGTACCTTTTACTTTTGTAATTTGATATCCAAAAAATAATAAAGCTGATTTTAAAAGTTTATTTCTATCCTTGTTCTGTCTAATATATATTCTTTTTTCATTATCATTTTCGGTTCTACAGTTAGTTAACTTACCTTTAAACGCTGTTATAATTGCGCATTCATATTTTTGAATATGACTATATATTCTATTTAAACTTGATTCGTTAATGTTATTAAACTCATTTATGAGTTTTCTCATTTCAGTACTCATGATTTTTATTTTTCAATAAATATCTATACCTTATCCAATTCTTCAGACAATTCTCTCAAGAATGATTCATCGCCATCATCACCCGATAAAAACCAATCAACTCTTTGTACATAAATTCTTGCAATTGTTAATGATTTAATTGCTTCTTGCAATTTTTCTTGAATTTCTTTTGAATAGGTTGGATAATATTTTTCTTCTGGATATTTTTCAAGATATTCATCACTACACCAACGTTCTTCTTTTGGTCTTTCTTTTCCTTGTCTATTTAAAACTCTTTCAATATCATCAATGATATCATTAAGTTGATATTTTTTATAATCAAAATAACCTCCTGACATGTTTTTATTTTTTTAGTACCACCAATTAATTAAACCCTTACCATTGTGAACATCTTCATATGCTTTACCTTTATGTTCGGTATACATATCAACATTATAGATATCGCCTTTTAAAATATCAAAAAGTTCATTCCAAACTTCTTTCTCAATTTTTGAAGATTCCTCAAAAATTTTCCAGTTCGCTTGTCTTTCTTCTTCGCTTTCTTCATCAAAAACCAATCTTTTACTGGTAGAACCTTCAATTGGTTCAAATTTAAAATCTCTAAAAACTGTTTTATAACCAAGTCTAGCTTCCGCCATATCATGAAATTTATCTTCGAGAATGCAATCCGTTAAATAAATTGCTCTCTTCATATAATAAAGTTTCAATCTAAGTGTTGGTTCATATTCATTGCTGAACTTTTCCATTGATTCTTTCTGTGTAATCAAAGACCTTCTTAGCATTGAGATAGTATAATACCGGTCCCAACCACCAAAGGATTTAAGTTCTCTCCTGAACCTCCAAATGTTCTTAAAAAATCTTGGAATATCCCATCGGATAAATTCCCAAGTATTTCTAAAATAATATGAAAAACTATGTTTAAACATTAGAAAGGAAATTGTGAAAACGTTCTTTGTTGTTGCTGCTTTTTCGCTTTAAGTGCATGTGTTGTGTTTCCAACACCATGACATCTTTGTGATGCACAGGAAGATGCAAAAATAACAATAATAAGTGCAAAAATTAATTTTTTCATTTGTTTTTTGTTTAGACAAAGCTAATCATTCTATTTGACATATCCAAATCAATGTTCAAAGGTTTGTTTTGATAAACATAATTTTCACCAAGAGAACACGCATTAATAAAATTAATATTGTCTCTTTGCATATAACCATAAGAATAATGAATATGACCAAAACAATGAATTATTGGATTAATTCTTTTAATTTCTTCGGTCAAAATTTCGCATCCAACGGATTGTCCCTGAATTGTTTTGTCCAAACAACCAAACGGTGGACCATGTGTAATTAATATATCAATATTCTCCGGTATTGCTTTCCATTTTTCTTTAAGTTTTTCACCGTTTCTTGGAAGATTAAACGCCCAATTATAAAATTCTGGTTGCCAAGGTGAGCCATAAATTTTGACCCCCTCAATTTCAACCATATTATCCTGAAGATAAATTATATTTGAATATTCTTGAACCAATTCCTTTGATTGGAGTGGGTTATCTTCAAAGAAGAAATCGTGATTACCAGCAATGAATACTTTGTGTGTATAGGAATCTAAATCGGTAAACCATTCAAGGAACAATCTAACCTCTTCTCTATAACCACGCGAAGAAATATCACCACAATGAATAATCATGTCTCCACCCGGAAGATGTTCTTTCGGAATGTGATGATGTTTTGTGTGGGTATCAGATATTATTGTAATTAACATTTTTTGTATTTATATGCAAATATAAATAAAAATGTTTAGAAAAACAAATTAATTGTTTAAAACAATTTTTTTGGTTTTATCGTTTAATCTTAATAAATATATTCCAGCATTTAGCTGAACTGATCCATTATTCAAATCATGAATAAATCTCCCAGAGATATCACAAATATTAGCTATTTTGTATTCATGTTGGTTGGTTAATGAAACCAATCCATTTTGTATTAAAATTGCATCAAAATTATTATTAACTGAAACTATTGGTGAATATGTATAATCACCATCATAATCAACTTGTTTTAAGCGATAATATATTATTTTATCATTATTTACATTAAAATCTGTATAATTATACAATATATTTTGTTGTGAGTAACCAATTGAAATTATATTGGCTATTTTATAGAAATTAAACGCATCAAATGACTTTTCAATTTCAAAATGCGAATTATCCACTTCTGATGATGTCAACCACTCTAAATTAATTTTATTTTCAATTGACCTCACATTAAAATAAACTAACTCAATTGGTAAAGTTGTAAACGAATGTGTGAGTTTCACATTATCAATTCTTACTGTCCCATCGACCGAGCCACCCCAAAAATAAATTTTAAAATTTGCTGAACCAGTCACCAATTGATTAATTCCCGCACCAAGTGAAACGCAACTTGTTGATGTTGAATTAAATATTGATTGAGAAACACCATTCATATATACAGCAAGGTTGGTGGGTCCAGTGGATGATCTTCTGAAACTAAAACTTAATTGATTTAAATAAAACGAAACATTTGGATATGTTGATATTGTAAACTCATAATAATGAGCGAGATTTATTGCTGGACTAGTCCAAGATTTTGTTATAAAGGATGTGTTGTTATTTGTACAAATCAAATCGGGGCATCCGGCTGCACATCCATCATTAATGCTACTACATCCCGAACCAAGTGGTAAAGTTGTTGTCACAGGTGTTGCATTAAAATATGGAAAAATATAATCAGGATTATTATTACATACATTAAAATCATAAAATACCAAATCTGTTTGTGAGAAAGTTTTAATGTTGAAAACAAAACCAAAAATTATTATAAATATATATTTTAATTTGTTATTTATTATTTGCATATTTTTAAGCGAAAGAATGTTTTTATAAACATAAGTATTTATATATAAAAAATAAAATGAATATAAGAACAAAAATTAAAAAACTTTTAAAGGAATCGGATAGACAAAATAATTTAAAAGATTTTATTGTGGATAATATAGATTTTGATGGGTATGATATTAGACCAACAAAAAATCCATTAAAAACCGGTTTGGAAATATTCGTGAATGAATATGATTTTGAAATCAAAAGACGTGGTATGAAACGAGCATTTATTGAGTATTTGCAAGGTTTACCAAGTTGGATTAGTTTACCGTATTCTTATTATGATATTGAGCATTTAATGTATGCTTTGGGTTATGATGAAATCAAAGATAAGAATATGGAAGATGATGAAATCGCTAATTTATTTTATAACGAGGTTGCAAATATATTTTTAGATAGTATTATCTAAATAACGGAATTTTAGTGTGATTTTCGTCAACCCACCCATCTGCTTCAGATTCCTTAAAAAATGGACCGTATTTAATATTTCTTTCCCTTTCTGTAAGACCTCCTGTTCTTTGTACATACCATGCAACAGGTTTTCTATTTAGCATTTCATCGTGTTCATTAATAATATCAATGATATCTTGCCAACCATATTTTGTTGACCATCTTTCACCGTTTTCTAACCAAGAAAAATAAAATCCACCACTATGATTATATTCTGGATAAACTGAGAAACCCTCACCATTATCATTAATAAATTCTCTGATTGGACCATCATCAAAATATTCATCACCAAGTTTTGGTTCTGAAAATGTTAAATGTTTTGGATGTTTATTAACCGGAATTACAAAATCTGGAATATTCCAACTTCTTTCATCATCTTCACTTAAATTATTCCATTCTTCCCATTGCTCACGAAATTCATTATTAATTAAATAATAATGGGAATTTTTATCTCTATCTATGAAGAAACTTTTATTTATTTTGTATTCCATATCTAATTATTCTAGTTTTTAATCCCTTTTCAGTTACTATATCAATCATATGTTTCGTCCCTCTAGATTCGCCATCCCAAAATGCTATTAGAGCGTCAGCATATTCAGACATTTTAATATTTCGAAGATAACCAGCTTTTTTTTTATATTCATCCCAATTCGCCAAAAAAATCTTAAGACCATATCTCCTTTCATTTGCATATCGTTCACCAAGAGCATCGGCACCTTTAGCGCCTCCACTCACTATCTCGATATCCTTTTGATTTATTAAAATTTTATCGCAAGTTTTCTTTAATAATTCATAATCATTAAAGTCTCTACTACCCGCTATTATTACTTTCATTAAACATTTTATTTTAATATTTGGTTTAAATAATCAAACATGGGTTTTAATTCATCGCAATATAACTCACGATTAAATTCCTCATTTTCTTTACGATACGCATTCACCATTGAACTATCATTACTTATAGAATAACTCGCATTTGCAAGTCTATCGCAGACCTTAACGAATCTAGCAACAGGAATATCGCGAATACCCTGATAGTATTTAGCATTCGCTCGGTCTTTTCGCGTCCTACCTTTTTCATTCGTTAATGCATAGACAGCTTCTGCAATTTGCTCACCGAATTCCTTTTTGATGTCGTTGTAACTTATAAAGTAAATATCCTCTAGTGTGTCGTGTAACCATGCGGATGCTTGCGCTATTTCCAAATCATCATCTTTAAGGAGATATTGGAACTGACTTGCAAATTCACTGACCATTTTAAGATGAACCTCATAAGGTTGATTATCATATTTTTGATTCACAGCATTGTGTGCTTTGATTGCAAACTCCCTTGCTTTATTTACTATATTCATTTTTCTTCAACAATTTTAATGATTTGACTTAATTTTTGCGTATATTCTTGTAAATCAAATATACGTGTCTCTGATGTTAGTAATTCGTTATTTAACCCCTTTACTATAAAATTTTCAACAAAGAACTTAGCCTTATTTAAATCCTCAGATGCGTATATATAATATTTGTTACCAAAATCCGGATAAACATAGTATATATCACGATTTTTATTTGTGCCTAACATATAAAAAATATTTCTTATGATTGGGTATCCATATGCCCAATGTAATCGTTCCACAACCGGAACATACGTTTTTACATCATCAGCTAGAACGTGATCCCAAGATCCCGGAAAATCCTCGCTCTTACCATTATATTCAATAAATTCCATTTTAATTAAAATATTTTTATCTATAATTATTTTATAGTTCACCCAAACTTTTAAATAAAGCTTCAATCCAAATATTCGACTCTTCACAGTTTTCTTCTTGTTCCTTTAATTTTTTGGAAGAATATTCAAAATCTTTTTTCAATTCATCATATTTTTCTTTTAAAAAAACATCCAAGGACATTGTTTCAAGTCGATTTTTTAATTCAGAAATTCTTTCGTCATAATAACTTATATCACAATCTTTTTGAGCATATGAAAGCTGTTCCATAACAAAATTTCTAAAACCAATATGTTCATCAGTTGGTACTACCCACTCATTTGCTTCTTTAAAAATTTTATCAACTAATTTTTTATTTTCTAACCTTTTACTAATTTCTTTTTCACAAAATTCTAAATCTTCAATAATTTTTTTCTTCTCACTTTCATATGCTTCATGTGGATATTGTTCTAAAAACAATAATTCATGTTTAACCTCATCAAGACTTTCTAGATAATATGGGTCAACATATCTCTTCCGATAAGAAGAATCTAACGACTCATCTCGCATATGAATAGCTGCGCTGAATGCTCTTGTACATAATTTAGCAAAATCTTTAAAATTCGTAATTTCACCCTTTTCAATTCTTTCCGTGAATGCTGTTGGCATGTTAACTTGATTTTATGTTTAAATTTAATGCAAATATAATTAATAAATTTCACTTATGCAAGAAGTTATATTTTTTGCACCATTCCTCTTCATTAAATCGCTCATCAACATAACCATACTTTGTCTCAATCCACTTAGCGTGTTCCGTATGTCGAGGTTCCCAATTGCGAATTTCATCTTTGGAGTCCTTCACCAACTGTTCTATTTCTCCGATGTATCTATCGCACATAACATCCCTAGTATCTTTGGTGAAATTCCAATAAACATTTTTGAATCCCATTTCATAAATCATGTCACGAATTTCCTTGCATGGTTCCCAAGGATATGGAATAGATTCCCGAAAATAAATTTCAATACTCCAATCATAATAATCACAACCTATTTTAAGGTCATCAAGTTTAATTTCCGGTTCATATTTCTCGAAAGCATCAAAAAGCATGTCAATAATTTTTGCTTCCGCTAATTGACCGTCAATTAACATATCTGCTAATGTTTTGTGATTATCCATTTAATTGTAGTTTAATTTGTTCGTCCAATTCATTTATATTCTTATTAGAGGTATCCAAGAATTGCTCGAAAATTCTTTTTAAGAAATCAACTTCTTGATTATGAAGGTTGCAATATGGTTTATCAAATGCATCTATACCATCAGCAGATAATGTAATATCAATTCTTATATTATTTGATTGGATTTTATTTAATCTTTCTAAGATTCGAATAAGTCCCTCAATATTAGTTAATTCATCTTTATAGTAATTTACTAAATTTTTATCAATCATTTTTTAATCTTCTTTATTCCAATAAGGTTTTTGATATTTTGGTCTTACCAAATCCCAAATTAGTGGTTTATAATTTCTATTATCCAACATCGAATACAATATTTTTTGATATCTTGGAATCACATTCGATTGTATCCATAATGCTTTATCTTTTCTATTTTCAAGTTGTTGATTATTGAGTTCATCTTTTTTTGTATTGCAGACTGATAAAATGTAATCAAAAGACTTGTTCAAGTCAAATATCTTACCTCTAACCCACTTATCAAATTCATCTGGAACTTTATTCAAGAACGCATAAATATCATCTTCGTTTTTCAAACATTCCCAAATATCAACGTTTGAAAAATTGGTTATTAATTTATGCAAACGAACATATTCATCAAATTTAATTTTGATTCGATAGTTAGATGGTTCAAATTTAATAATATAACCCTCTCTATTTTCTTCAAAAGAATTCTTTAATGATTTATAATCAAATACATTTCCATATTCTTTAACAATATGTGAATTGGGTATTTGACAACGATTAAATTCTTCTTTGCACTGAGACCAAGAAAGTTCCTTATCTTTATGATAGATGGATAAGAAAAATAGTTTTTCCTCATTATAAACCACAACAATCGTGTTTTCAACATAAATTATTTCAACTAGATATGTGTATTCCGGATTTAACAAATCAACACGATACAAATTATGTAATATTTCCTCAGCTTTTTGCGCTTGTTCAGACATAAAAGAACCTCTGGTTGCTACATTCCACTTATTATCATAATAATAAATAATTCCAAGTGATCCATCACATTTATCTTGCACAATCGGATTTTCTTTTACAATAATATTAAACGCGGAGTGATTTTGTGGTAATTCTTCATAATTAAAAAACTTTGAGAATCCTCTAGCAATTAAATTACCGTTCTCATCAAGAATGAGACCACGACAATTAAGCGTAATATCGTCCCACTTATTATCAAACTGAGTTTTTCTTGAGTAATTATAAATAAAAAGATTTTTGGTTGGGTGTTTTGTTTCTTCTACCCAACCATCAATAACATATTGCTTTATTTTATTATGATTCACGATAATTTTTTTATAACAATTTTTCTTAACTGCTCACCAATTGGTTCTGGTAGGTTATCTATTCCAAACCAACCACACTGTGAATGTTCATGACCATCTTGTGCTGTTTCCAAATTAACATCAAATTCATTATCAACCTCACAAAAATAAACATACAAAAGACCTTTCATTTTTTCGCCATTCCTTGTCATTTTTGCAATTAATGAAATTAATTCAATATCTTCGTTTATTTCAATATCAGTTTCTTCAAAAAATTCTCTATATGCTGCATCGATTGGTGCTTCATCTTCTTCAATTCCTCCAGATGGTATACTCCATTCACCTCCTCTTATTTTTTTTAAAGAGCGTTTACATAAAAGAACTTTGTCATCACATTTGACCAAAATTCCAGCATATCTTTTATTTTTCTTCATGTTGTATGAGGTGGATTATGTCTTATTGAAGTTTGTGGTCTACGTTTATTTTTCAAATAATTATTAACCACCCCGATTATATTACTCGCACCAATCGGATTTGCGCTATGTGAATATACCAATGGAAGTTCTTGGTTTGTATCTTCAACATGATGAATTAACCACTTAATTAAATCATAACCAGTGCATTCATTAATGTTATCGTAATCTAATATGTAATTGGTTGCAACATTTTTAAAATATTCTTTCATTGATTCGGGACCAAGATCGTGATCCAAAGAAATTAACTCAACATCTTTAAGTTCAATTTTTTTAATTAAATTCTTAAATTCGTCGCAAGTTCTAACAACTTCCCAACCACCATCTAATGGTGTACGAATATCATCCAAGTAAATTTTCATGTTTTTTTTTGGTAAAGATACGATAATTTCAGTACAATGTCAATTTAATGATATTTATGGTTATGAAAAAGATAAAATTAACAGAATCGGATTTATATAGAATTGTTAGAAAGGTTCTTCTTGAACAGGAGGAAGAAAAGAGAAGTTTTACATTTTCTCCGGGAGCATTTGCATCTTTTATAACATCATCATCAGGTGAAAGATTTGTTAAACATCTTAATAACAAATATGATGAGATTGTTGTTAATGGGCATTTGGATTTAAGTGAAACACAAATTCAATCCTTACCGGATAATCTTAAAGTTGGGGGAAGTTTGTGGTTAAATGGAACACCAATTCAATCCTTACCGGATAATCTTCATGTTGGGGGAAGTTTGTATTTACGAGGAACACCAATTCAATCCTTACCGGATAATCTTGACGTTAAGGGATTGTTGGATTTAAGAGGAACACCAATTCAATCCTTACCGGATAATCTTCGTGTTGGGGGAAGTTTGTGGTTAAATGGAACACCAATTCAATCCTTACCGGATAATCTTAGGACTGGATTAGAAATTGATATTATCAATACACCATTAAGTAAAAATGATGAATTAGTTGCGAACTATAGAAAAAAATATATAATTGTTAAATAATGAAAATAAAAATAAATAACAAAAACTTTAACGTAATACTTAAAACTTCTGTAGAAGGAAGAACTGAAGGTATGATGGGTAAACGATTTAATGGTTTTGATGGAATGTTATTTATAATGGACAAAAATGAAGAACAATCATTTTGGATGAAAAATTGCATTGTAAATCTTGATATCATATTTATAGTAAATGATACTATATCAAAAATTCATGAAAATTGTCCTCCTTGCAAATCAAATGACTGTCCAACATATTCAGGTCAAGGTAACATAGTTCTTGAGCTACCCGGAGGTTCTTGTTCGCATCATGATATAAAAGTTGGTGATAAAGTTGCATATTTCAAAAAATCTTCTTAATTTTGCGGTCTAACCTAAAAAATTAAGAAACATGAAATTAGAATTCAAAGAAACTTTCACAACCATTAAGCGTATTATTAATCATATGTTATTTGTTGTTGCGGTTGCTGGTGGAATCACAGTTGGTTTTTTGGTCGGTATTAATTACAATAAAATTGTTCCTCAACCAAAAACAAAAATCAAATATGTTAATAAAAAAGATGTTAATATTGCAATAGATGAGGGAAATAGATTGATTTTGATTGATAACTTTAGTGGTGATTATGTGATTTACTCAGACAGTGTAGGAAAATCAATTTTCAATAGTTATGCAAACCAAATCATGACAAAAAATGAACCATAAATTTTACTTAAATGTTTGGGTCTATATTATTATTTGTTTCACCATCTTTATGTTTTTCATAATTAAACCTGAGGAAAAAACTACATTAGATGATGGTGATTTATTTTATCTAGCGGAAACAGATAATTCCCCAAATTGTTTAAAGATGTATTACTTCATCGAGAAGTATTCGGATGAATATAATATCCCAAAATATATCGCATACAATGTAGCATACAAAGAAACTAGATATTTGGGTCCATTTCATTGGGGTTATAATCACGCACAAGGTTCAAAAGCCGGTGCTCTTGGTCCTATGCAAATTATGCCAGCAACATCTGAATTTATTAATAAAGAACCAATTGGCGGAAAAAAGCTAAAAACCGATATTGAATATAATGTGCGTACTAGTATGAAGTTATTACGCTATCTCCACAATAAATACAAAAAGTGGGATATTGTTTGTGGTGTTTATAATACTGGTAAAGTACTTGTAAACGATTATGCTATGTATTGCTCAAATACTAAAGATTATAAGAAAATGTGGATTAAACCTCAAAATTAAAAAGAAGAACATCATTAGGTTTTAAATCATTTTCATTCTTTAAAAGTGTATTGAGTTCCATCGGATTCTTAATAATAAAATTACCCTTTTTATTTAACTTTGATAAAATACCGCTCATAGTGTCACCAGATGCGACTTTATATATTAATGCAAAATATGGTTTATCGCCTTTTACATTATATTTTAAATTACCGGTTTCCATTAAGCAAGATTCTGAATAACCGCCCTTGCAAATACGATGTTCCCCCGGTTTTAATCCGGTTGCATCTTCATTAACAATTGATTTTCTTAAATCAATTAATTGTTTTTCTGTTATTATAATTTTAGCCATTATTCTAATGTTAATAGATATTTTAGTTTATTAAATTGACCAAGCATTTCATCTCTTATATTTAATAAGTCAGTGTCTGTTTCGCCTGAAAATTCACCACTTAACGAAATTAAAAACTCAACTGCTGAATCTATAAAGTCTTGAAGTGACATATTTTTTATGTCAAACAACTCAATTGTACCATCTGTTAATTCAAATCTTCCATATTTACCCATAGAGATTTCAACAAAGTCATCAATCAAACCACTTAATTCATCATATGTTTTACCATATGCGTTATGTTTTGCATAAGATTTTGTTTGCCAATGTAAAATTCTTAATTGTTGTTGTAATTCAACGAATGTCAAAACTATCGTGTCTTTCATTTTTTATAAAAATAATTGTTTTATTATCATACCAAGAATATCATCAGTCTGAGGTATTAAACTAGATTTCTCTTGTTCTTTTTCTGGTTTTACTTCCTTATCAACATCTAAATCTTTAGTCATCTCAGAGCCAGAAAAATCACTATTCCAAGCTTGTGTAGATTGTGGTGTCGATGCATATTTTTCAATTCCGTTAAGGACTGTGTTTTTTCCAAGTTTTGCTTCTAGCTCATCTGGACCAATAAAATTAGCCACACCTAGATAATCAAGTAAACCTAAATACCATTTAGTTCTTCTCATCAAAGATCTAACTGATCTATTACCCCAAATTCTACCAACCCCACCAACAACATATTTTGACCATAATGATGGGTCTAAATCTTTGTACGTTCTAAACGTTTTTGTTTTTGCTCCGGGTTTTAAAATATCTTTTATAGTATTTAAAAGACTTATTTTTTCACCAGAAGCGACCGCACCTTTTGCTGCGGTTTTAGTTGTGGTTGTACCTAATTTATATTCTTTAGCACCCTTCGCTAAAAGAGTAATCCATTCATTAATAACCTTCATAAGACCACCAATGACGGGTATTTTTTCGCCTTTCTTTAGAATTTGAATAAGTCTCGGTAAGATTTCATCGCTATTTTTTAACAACTTACCAAATTCAGGTACTTTTCTACCAGCATTTGCTAAATCAGAACTAGTTTTAGCACCTCTTAAAATCTTCGCTCCTTCACCACCTAGTTTAAGTACACCAATTACGGGTTTTGCAAACACATCTCCAAGATAGGGAATTGCTGAAATCATCGACAACATACCAAATAAATGGTCACCTTGTCGAATATAATCTAACCCATTTACAATATCAACAACCCCAGTTGGGTCAAAAATACCTACAACATCCCCTAGCGTGTTCCACCAAGCAGCTTCGGTAATTACTTGTTTCTTTTCTGGATGTAATAAGAATAATGTCTCAACTACAAACTCTCTTTCAGCTAGAGATAGTAAACCCCATTTTATTTCTAATTCTTTCATAACATCTTTTTGTATAAATATACTGACGTTATGAATAATTTATTAATTTTTATTTTCCAAAAGATAAATTTTCCTTTCCAAATAAAATTTTGCTTTTTTTAAATCCTCTAACTCTTTATTGGGGTCTTTTTTACCTGATCTAGCGACATATTTAACTACGTTAAAAAGATAAGCGTCTTTTTCCAAAGACCATGCTTCACAAACTTTTATCACTTCATAGACATTTTCTTTTCCACCATAATGATTTGGGTGGTTAACCATTTCTTTATTTTCCATCTAAAATTTTACAGAAAAATAAAAAAAACAACTTAAATTGTCAACTAAATTCAAAGTTATCAATTATTTCGGATAACTCATCATATAAATGTTTTAATTGTTTAATAAAATTATCCCATAAAGGTTGATTATATTCTTTAAATAAATTTAAAACGACTAAATATTCTGGTATAATTTCATCATCAAATGGTTCAATTAGGTGTTGAAATTCAGATGTTAACTTTAGCTTTTCAAGTAAATTAGTAAAATCGTCAACATTTTCCTCTCTACCAGACATTTTTCTTATTATTTTTTTTGCTTTTGGTAGTATTTCATATCCTTCAGCAAGATGTACAACAATGTTTTTTAGAGTATTTTTTAAATCATTTAATTCTTCTCTATTATTAACATAATTTAATTCATTCAAAATTTCATTATGTAATGCTTCTAGAATTTCGCCCGTCCACGCTCTAAATTCTATGCTGGTACCGTAATAAGTTTCAACGTTTTTACTATCATAATAACTTAAATACTCATCAGTTTGTGACGTTGTTAAATCAGGGTCCGTTGCATGTAAAAACTCATGATATAGTTTATTATATAAATCCTTATCAGATTTAATTAGTAAAGGATTTACAATAAGTTCAATATCAAACAATTTTTTATTTGTACTTACATCTTGAACGTGAGCATAATGATTTATAGATGTGTCCAAATAAACAGTAACCTCATACATTGTCCCATCGTCAACCCTAACAACAATATCATCAACTTTTTCCCGATTAAAAACTTTTTTTTTCTTTTTAAGTTTAAAAATTTTGGGAATTAAGTTTTTAATATTGCGTTTTGTCGCAATATCCAATCTATGACGTATTGTGTCACCCATTAACGCTTATAGTACTTTTGAATTGTGTTCTTAATTGATTCACTTACAACTTTAGAATTTGATTGAACAGCTTGTTGAACTTGCTGTTGTGTCTGTTGTTGTTGAGTTGTTGTCTTATTTTTGCATCCGCAGCCCATGTTTAATTATTTTTAAGATATTTATTTATATAATAAATATTCTAGGATTTGGAATAAATAAAGATTAAACGATGAAAGAGAGATTAAAATTAATTAAAGAAGCGATTAAAGAGGAATTCAATAAAAATGTTTTTGTACTAAACCAGCCTATGTGGACGGTGTTTAACAATGATATTAATAAAATAATTAACTTTTTAAACAAAAAAAATTATGATAGAATTGATATTCCGATGTCTTTATCAATTTATAACAATGAACTAACAAAATTACCGGATAACTTAAATATAAATGGTAGTTTGATACTAATGGCAAAAAATTTAATAGAGTTACCAAAAAATTTAACGGTTCGTGGAAATATAGACGCTAGAGACACAAGTATTGTCAATTTACCTGAAGATGTAACATTAATAAGAGGTAATTTTTATCCTAGTATAGAGTTGGGAAGTAAAAAAAGAAGAGACAATAATGAATGGAATCTTGATTTAGTAGCTAAAGATAGTGTTGGAGAAAGAGCAAATGCTTTATACAAATATATAACCAAAACCTTTGATGACTCAGAATTTGATAATATCAATAATTTTGATGTTTATGATATCATTCCAGAACCAACTAAATACGAAAAAATGTTTCGATTTGAAATACCAAAATTAGATAATAGTGAGTGGGCGGTTGGAACATATTATGAAACAGAAGGTACAGCAATAGAATTTAAAAAAGATGAAATTGAAACCATTGTTGATAGTCTTGATATTGATGTGATTGAACCGTATTTAAATAAAAAACAAATGTTAAAAGACGCATTAGAATATATTTCAGATGCAATATATGATGACCCAGAAGGATGGGGAATTGATCCTGATGATATTGATGAAGATGGTGGATATAATGAAGATGTAATTTCAGAAAGAATTGATTTTTATTCTGAATTGGCTAGAGAAGATATTATTCAATTTTATAAGGATAATGGTATGGAAAATAAGATAAATGATTACTTAATACTTAAGGATTTTGTTGCTGATATTATAGAAAGTGATGGTTTTGATTTCTTAGATCAATATTACAATAATATTGGTGAACAAAGAATTAATTTAAACGACTATTATATTGCGAGAATAGATTGATTTTTTTAACAAAAAAATTATTTTGTTTTTATGGAAACAAAAAAAGAAGAATCTAAAGTAAATTTCATGTTGAGTCCTGATTGGATTATTCAACAACCAATCGATTTTGAACATAAAAAATATGTCCTTTTATCATTTTTAAAGAAATGTGAGGAAAAATTCAGTCAAGGTGAAATTTATCCATATTTTATAGAATTGTCATTACATTTTGCAAATGCTCATGTTCTTGAAAAAGAACACAAAATATTTTATACAGATAAAGTATTCAAATCTGCGGATGATGAACTTTTGATAAATGAATTAAAGAGTATTAAAATTCCAGATTTTTCACCAAATGAGAATTTAGAATTAATAAAAATAAATAAATTTTTTGGACTCAGAATTTATGAATATTTTTCTGTTGCAAAATCAATGTGGACATTAGCGTTTGAATCCACAAACTTAAGATTTAAAAGAAATAAATCAAATTGTGATTTGAATAAAGGTTTTGTTATTTATAAGAATTTATTTAATAAGAAAAATTATATTTGGGAATACTCAATTGAAAACGAAATAAAAAGTATAGATAACAAATGTATATTTAATTTAATTCTTGAGATTGAAACTGAAATTAAGAGTCCACTAAGAACTATAAAAAAATACACAACATTTAATCAAGAAGTTGTTAACTCACTACCAGTTATTGAAATGTTTTCAACACAGAACTTCCCTGTTTCTGGTACGCTGGCCCCCATTTTTAAAAGAAAACTTATGAGTTATATATATCAGAACAAGAGAAAAGAAGACTAAAAATTAAATTCTTTTTTTAATAATTTCAATAGCCTCACTTATTTCATTATAATCTCTACTTGGAGCAAAAAGTTCTGCTTTTGTTGTACCTTCTTCAATTATCATAAACGCGGGAACAAACTCGTTTTGTGTTACCTCCTTAAACAAATCATATTCCAACTCATTTTCATCAATATCCAAATCATGATATGTAATATTATTCTCAGATAACATATTTTTCATTATGTCGCAAAAAGGACAACCTTTCATTGTATAAACAACCAATATTTTATTTGTTTTCATTATTTTTTGCAATTTTTTTTAAACCCATTATGAATAGATTTAAATCATTAATATTTTCTGGTTTATAAAAAATTTTAATTTTCGTTTCACCATTAATTGACTTAAAGTATATAAACAGATTTTGAGTTGTTTTTATGATTATCTCCTCACTATCAATTTTAAATTCATTAATACTATTAACATTTTTATATTCAAAATATAACTTATTATCGTTCTTTAATAAATCTTGATATTTGATTTTAAAACTTTCACCAAAACTAATGACGGAATGAAAAAATTTATCATTTCCCTTTAATAGATTCAATATTTCATAATCATTTTTAAAAAATAAAGTGGTAGTTTCGTTATACATTTTAATTAATTTAAACAAATTTGACCAATCTTAGTTGAAATGAATGTCTTGTCTATTTTTTTGTTTGTGGTTAATGCGACCACAATTTCAATTAATTGTTTTTTGGTTAATTCGGCTTCTTTGGTTTCTGCATAATTTTCATAGGATTTATTCTTGATTTCTTCATAAAATTTTTCTCTATCGGACTCACCAATTAAAGCCAATAAATCATTAGGATTTTTTTCAAAAAAATTAATTATATTATTTAAATAAATTTCAACCTCAATATTTTTATGCATATTTAATAACTAATATGTTTTTAATTTCCTCACTTCTTTTATCCAAATTAGGTAAATCCGCTAAATCCACCCATTGAACAGATTTCATTTCTAATAGCGATTCGGGTAATTTTACTAGGTTTGGATTATCTGATATGCTAAAAAATTCTAAATTTTCACAATTTACAATTGTTTCTGGTAAAGTTTTCAAAACTCTCCTTAGAGTTAAAATTCTTAAGTTAGTAAAGTTACCAATATTATCTGGAATATCTATAGCTATATTTATATTTTTATCATTGTTTTCAATATTAATAATTTCAACACTTTCTGGGATTGTTTCAAATATATTGTAATCAGGGTATAATCTAATTACTTTTGTAATTTCAGCGTCCGGTAATTTTATATCAACACTATTAGTATTAAATTCTGAAATACTTGATATTATTTCCTTCCTCATTGAGTTTTTTATTGTTGCCATTTCTGGTAATAATAAGAATTCAATTTCATTTGAACTTAATTTATTTGATGAGGTTTTAATCGAGTTGGCTAGTTCTTTTATTTTCTGAAGTCTAAGTTCTTTCATTTTTGGAAGGTTCAGTTTAAGTAGAACAAAATCGCTAGGTGTTAAATCTTTTATTGATGCATGTTTAATATGCTCAAATCGTCTATTGATATAATAACTTCTAACAGTAGATGGACTTCCAGAAATCATTTCTTTAGTAATATTTCTATCATTAGCATAGGATAAATATTTTTTCATTAAATCCGATGTTAAATTTAAATATTGTTCCGTAGTTAAAGTTGGTGAACCTATTTCAAGCCACATTCCCGTTACTTCCTCCGGTTTTTTATTAACTTCCGCCGCTATTCTATTAAAATATTCGATAGGATTTTCTCCAACCGCTGAACTAGATATATTTTGAAGTCTATTAACCATAATTAATTCCTCTTCACTAAATGGTCTCCAAATAAATAAATTTCTTAAATTTTTAATTCTTGGTATTTTTTCTACAATCGTATCCCAACTGGTAATGCGACTTCCTGAGAAATTACCACTATTTGTTATGTCAGCAAGATAATAATTAGTATCATCGTCAACTAAAATAACAAAATATTTATTTATTGGCTCTTCCTCATTTAAATCAAAAACAAAGTACATTGTTCTTTCTTTACCCATCGAACCAAATCTGTATGAATAATAATAATTTGAGTCTTGAGGTGGTCTAGATATACACCAAGATGCTTTATCGGAACCTAATCTAACACACTGCTCTTTGCTTTCTGGTTCAAAGATAAGTAAATTATCTTTATTATATATTTTTTTTATACTACTATATTTTTCTTCACCTGAAAAATCACTTTTTTTAGTTTGCCCAAAAGTTCGATATAAATCATCAAAAAAATATTCAAACTCTTGCTCGTTTTTAAAGTCTAATAAACTTTTTGCTTCAAGAGGTATACTAAACATATTTTCAGTAAAAAAACTTATACTTGCAAGTAATATGTTTTCGTCTATATTTTTTATTTTTTTTGAAATCTTATCATAGATTATTTTTGAATAGTTACTTTGAACCATTTCTTTAAAAGATTCAAAATCTTTAAAATTTTTAAAGTTCGAATCTTTTTCAGATAATTCGTCTTTAATTTCATTAAAATATTTTACAGTTTTCTTTAGCATTGGGTCAACCGTTCCGCCCATTACTTTCTTAAAGTAAGAAATAATATTTTCTTTTTGTTTTTTTGATTCTTTTTCACTTTCTTTTTCTTTAACTAATGATTTTAAATCCTCATAGTTATATTTAGTAATATCTCTCTGTGATGGTTCTAGTGATTGTTGGTAATTCTCAAATGAATTAATAATATTAACGATATTTTCATCGGAATCATCAGTTTCTTGTTTAAATTTGTCTAACATCGTTTTTTTAATTCCACTAGACAATTCATTTAACAAAATGGTGGATTCTTGTACTAGAATTTTTTTAAGAACTTCTAATGTTTTCATTAGATTTTATAATTTTAAATTAATTTATTAATAAATATTAGCATTTCCCTTTAAATTTTTATATAAATAAATATTTTTTTATAAAAAAATGGAAACAAATAAAAAAACTTGTAGCAAATGTAAGAAATCGCCGGTGAAGTTCCAAAACCCGTTGGTTTTACTTGCCATTTACATATCACTAACATCGATTTATGGTAATTATTTATTTTTTAAAAAATTAATTAATTATCTTAGTATTACTTTTTAAATCTAACGACTTTCTTTATCAATAAGTCACCTAGATGTCCACTTCCTCTAAAACCCTTACCCTTAACTCTTAGAGGAATTGACGTGTCGAATGTTTCCGGTAGCGTAATCGTTAGATTACCGCTTGGGTGAGGTATTTCTATCTTATCCAGATTTAACTCGTCTAATGTAAAGATTTTAGTATAAACAAGATCATTATCTATACGTTCAAAATTATTTTGAGGTTCAATATTAACTTTAATTATTAAATCTCCATACATACTATTTTTAAAATCTCCTTTACCTTGAACTCTGTATAGTGACCCGTTTTGAACACCAATTGGTAAATTCATATTAAGATTATCTGTCTGTGTTTTAAATCCATTACCTGAACAACTAAAGCAGGGATTAACAATGGTAGATCCATTACCGGAGCAAGTATCACATATTGTTTGGATTGTTTGTGAAAAAAATCCGTTTCCAGTTCTTTTTAGTTTGGTACCGGAACCGGAACAATCTGAACATTTTTTTCGTTCTCCACCATTTCCATTACAAGAATTACATGCAATATTTCTTAAATATGTAATTGGTTTATTTATCCCCAAAAAAGAATCAACAACACCGATAGAAACAGTAATAATTTTCTCAGGTGCAGAAGGTCTTCTGGTTCTATTTTGATTAAATAGATGATTTAATAAATCGTTAATATCTCCAGCACCACTAGAAAAACCAAATGGATTTTTCCTTTGATTATCATACACGTTTCTTTTTTCTGAATCGGATAAATTCTCATACGCCTCACTAATTTCTTTAAATTTATCAGCACCATTTGGATTTACATCTGGATGATATTGTTTACTCATTTTACGATAAGATTTTTTTATCTCGTCAACTGATGCTGTTTCTGGTACTCCTAAAATTTGATAATAATCTTTCATGATATGAATTACTTAATAGTTTTATTTAAAAATAAAAAACAAAGAAAAATAATAAAGAAATTTAACACTTTCAATCGCGCAAAAGATTTTTTTAAGAAAAAAATAAAAGAAAGTGAATTAATTAAATTTCCGAAATTAATTGAAACTGGACGACCAATAGAGCACGAATTAGCTATTGTTGGAATTAAAAACACAAAACATAATATATTATATAAAAGAGATTCTGTGGGTAGGTCAATTAAAATTGAGTTGGAGGATAATACAAGAGAAATTATAGAGTTAAGTCCGTATAACTTAGAAGAACAAATTTTTGATATTAAAAATCAAAAAAGAATATTTTTAACTGAGTTTATAGGCCGGTATTTACCTAAAAAAAATATAAAAATGGTTTCCAAACTAAACCATAAAATTATTGTTCAAAATGAAGAAAAAATTAATCTTTTTTCATTAAAAAGTGAAGATGATGCTAATAGATTTATATTAATATTAAGCTCTATTTTTTTGGAGAATCGAAGAGTTGATACTCTTTTTGTTAGAGATATAGATACACTACAAAGAAAGTATTTATATAACCTATTAATTGATGCTGGTTATGATAAACAAGCATTATATAGAAAATTTACAACTCATCCTTCAAAAAAATGAAATCAGTACCTGAAATATCGATTTTAAATTGATTATTTGTTATTACCATTCCATTTAATTCAGTTAAGACACTATTGTAAACACCTTCTTTTAGTTCAAAAACAACGGTTGTTTTACCCTCCAGTAAGTTCTGAAGTTTATCTGTTATTTCTGCTAAATCATTTAAAATCCTAGTACTTTTATTATTCGATTCCATATTGAGATTGGTTTTTGTTTATGAATTAATTCTTCTTTTTTCACTAATTTTAGTTGTTGGATAATTTTTTGCTTTTCAAATTCAAGCTCAATTTTATCTTTCTCAATCTGGTTATTGTACCACGTCATCAATTTTGAGTTCTCCATCGTCTTCGGATATTTCTTTTATAACTTCAATTTTCAATAATTTTAAAGAATCTAAATTATTTTGATCAAACAAAGCTTTCAATTCATTAACTTTATTTTTAAATAATTTTTCTTTATCTTCACGTTCCCTATTTATCCTAATTATTGTTTTTATATTCTTAAGCGTATTACTTAAAGACTCTTCCTTAAATTCTGAAACAAATGAAAAAAATCTAAACTCACTATCTTGATTCTCATTTTCAACAACTTTAGAATCCTCAATGACTGATTTTGGTATAACCCATTTAGATGGAAATTTTACATCTATTGCTAGATATTTCTCTAATTTTCTTATTGAAAATAGAAATTCAAATATATTATTTAATTCTTTAAAGAAATCCATATTTTATGATGTTATATAGGTTATGAAATAACTAATGCAAGTCCCGATGAAGATAAGTTCCCTACTACGAAAATCCATTTTCTTAGGTGGAGTTTGTAGTAGGGAACTCACAAAGTTTAATATTGTCCTTATGAGGACTAATGTTGAAAATACAAATAAGAATTTTTCAACATCAAATATCATCAAGCTTCGGCTTTACGATGATTAATAATTTCCTCTCTTAGTTGTTGGAGGGTCGCTTTAATTGATTGTGCTGTTTTTCTTGCTCTTGTACCCGCAGAGTTATTTCCTTTTTGGAAAAATTTATTGGTATCCAATTCAAGTTCAGCAACTAATTGCTTAATTATTTCAATAGTATCCATTTTTTTTAATCTTTTTTTAGTTTATTTATATAAAAATAAGATTTTTAGGTTAAAGGTAAACAATATTTAAGTTTTTATCCAATTTTTTATATAATTCGGTTAACATATCCAAATCAGATTTTGTATATTGTGCATTAATATCAAAAATATTATGATAAAATTTATCTATTGAATCTCTAACTATTTCATTTTTTTGGGTATAAAATGCGTCAATAAAAAAACTATAAAAATATTCTTTATGTTCACCGGTTAAATTAAAGATTATTTTTTCTTTTTTAAAATTTTGAACAGTTTTATTCCAACACCATTCGAAATGTTTAATTTTCTCATCATCATTTAAGATAATTGTTGTTTCGGTTTTTTCATCAAAACTACCCAAATACGTTTCCTGTATTAAAGAGGTTAAACTAATTGTAAAATCGAAAAACAAATCAAGTTTTTCAATAATAATATTATTCATATTAAACCAAAGAGTAATATCCTCAGGATTTAATGGTTTAGATATCCAGTTAATAAAATTCTCCATATGTTTTTATCATATGGAGAATTTATAGTTAATTTAATAAAGTTTTAAAGTCTTTATTGTGTTTTTTGATTATAATTAATCATTTTAAAGATTTTATTCATTTCTTCGTTAATTTTATCTTTTTTAGAATCCTCAGTTGATTCTAATGTTTTAAAGATTTTATTAACTTCCATTCCTTTTTTTGCATCAGTTTCACCAGCAAAATCAGTTACCGGTTGAGGTGCTTTGTTATATGACTGTCGCTTTAATGCTGCTAAATAATTCTTTTTTCTCTTTTCATTTATTTTTTCACCTAAGTCTGTTTTTTCAGCATTTGCATAATCTGACGAATTTCCTGTTTTTGACGAACCTTTGATGTTCATCTCAACCCACTCTTCATTAGGTTTAATTTCATCATAGTCTATATTCTCCATACCTGCGGTCTGTGCAAAGTTTTCAATATATTCATCAACCGCTTTTGAGGGGGTATATGCCTTTTTAGTCATTTTAGTCAATTGACCGTTTCCTTTTGGAAATGTTTTAGGGTTCATATCAAAATCACCTTTTGAACCGTCTTTTAAATATTCTTTAAACTTTTTTGTGACCGATTTAATGTAGTCATCATTTTCTTTACCAGACTCTTTATGTGATTTTTTATAAACATCTAAACCCTTAGCAGATTTTTGTTCGTTTACAATATTTTCGATAAATGTGACCATTTCTTCTTCTGTCATTGTAACTTTATCACTCTTTTTAGGTTTTCTATTATCTTTAAAAGCTTTTTCTGCCTCAAGTCTAGTAACATCATAAACTTTACCAACTAAACGATACATATCGTTCAAACCACCACCACTTCTATGTGTTGTGATACAATCAACATTTGATTCTTTAGGTGGGCAAATTCTATGACCGCTTTTTAATTCGCTGATATCGAACTTTAAAATTTTTTCAAAATACTTGATTAAATTATTATATTCCTTTTCTTTAGAAATTTCATTAATTATTTCAATGGATTCACTAACTTTAGCTTTTCCTTTACCTTTCCAACCTTGTTTAGCTCTTTTAGCAAAATAAAGCTGACTCATTTTAGTTTTGTTTGAATCAGGAACTTTTTTACCTTCTTCTTTATATTTTTCATTTTGATTTTTTAACTTCTTAATTGCAGCATCAAGTTCAGAAATTGACATATCGACATATTCACCCGTCTGTTCAACATCAACATCACCTTTCCACTTCTCATCTAATTCGGAATATTCTTCAACTTTAAATTTTTTACCGTCAACTTGAAATTCTTTTTTATTTTCTTTTCTTGCGGTGGCTAGTGCTCCAGTAAACGCATTACCTTCTTCAACCTCTTTACCCATATCTGTTTTTAATTTTTTAACAATTGATTCAGCTTTTTCTTGGATGGATTCTTCAAGAACTTGATTTATTAAGGATGTGATATATTTTTTTTCGTTCTCCATTTTTATTTTTAATTATAAATATCGTTATATTTTAAATTATTCCTTTTTTTTGCATTTCATAAATGAGAATATTTTTAATTATATTTTCAGATATATTATGTTTTTCAGAAATCTTTTTAATAATATTATTAAGTTGTTCATTTTCAAATAACTTCAACGACTTAATGTTGCCTTGATTGCAGTATGGAAAGGTCTTACATTTTTTCTTAACTTCAACAAATTTACCACCGGGGTACTGTGTTTTAGAGGCTCCTCTCCAATCTTTTTTATTCATGCTTTTAGCTAAGAATGCTGGACCCGAATACTGACCAGCAGATGATGCGCCAGTAGCTTCTTTTGTTTCGGTTTTCTTTCCTTTTTTTTCCAGTTTTTCTAATTTATCGTAATATTTTGGATCTTCGGTAAGATGATCCATAGCAATTTCTTTTCTAGAACCAGTTTTACTAACATGTTCTTTTTCAACATTCATACCTTTCTTTAATTGTTTTTCTAATGTCGTTTTTTTAACATTATGTTTTTTTGCTAATTGATTTAACGTTTTATTATCTGCCATACCACCTTTAAGGGTCTCTTCTTTGGTTTCACCATTAGAAAGTGACTGAATATATGCACCAGATGACCCCGATGTTGTCGCTTCTTTTGTTATTCGTTTTTTAGTTTTTTTATTTTTTTCTTCGTTAGCATTAACTTTCATCTGATTTTTTAAATCTGATGCTTTTATTGCCATTTCACCTCTAGAAACATCACTTTGTGCTGCTGCTTGTGAAAATGCGCTATCTATTGTATCTTTAATGTTTGCCATTATATTATGCTGATTTTATTCTTGATTCCCAGTAAGATCTCTGGGTATACATGAATCCATAAAATTCACGTAACATTCTTACAACAATGTCCTTAACATCGCTTTCAATCTTACCTCTAGAAATTTCTTTTCTAATCACATCAATCATTTTATCCTCAAACTGATTTAGTGTGTTAGAATTTAAGAAATCTTTAATTTCTTTTCTAATCATTACTTCAATATCTCTTTTATCGGTATCGGTTAGTGCCATGTGATATTATTTTAAAGGTTCAGTTTTTTTTCTTATTGTAATTATTTTACCCCATCTAACTTTAAATTTATCATAAAATTTTTGAAGTTTATCGATAAATGCCAAATATTCTTCATCTACTTTATTCATAGTGCCATTTACATAAATCCCGTTTGTTTCACCGACAGAAAAAATAAATTCTAAATCCATATCAATTATTTTACCTGACCATTCAACATCGCTAGAGTATAAATTAAGAGGATAAAATTCAACTAGATTTGAAACTTCCTCTATGAATTCATTCATTGTATCTTGAAATGCAGCTTTTTCATCGATAGTTAACTGTAAATCGGAATTTGTTTTACCATGAACAACAATAAACCCACCAGAAACTCTATATTTCTGTTGTTTATCCTTAGGTGTGACTTCATCACGTAATTCATCATCTTCGATATCTTTTTCAATTTCTTTAGCCATATTAATTCTTTCTTGTTCAGAAATTAAAGAAGCATTATTCCAAATTTTTTTAATATCTTCCATTACCAAATCATTTTTCTGTAATGATCTAGATTTTTTAAGTAATTCTTTTATTTCGTCGTAATTATTTTTCATATTCTAATTTTTTAATAAAGGTTGAGAAGGGAAACGATGGGTTTAAATCGGTATAAAATGAGTTATAATTACTCCTACAAGTAATTCCTTCGTAAGTTTCAACTGAAACAGATTTTGTATTATGTCCAATAAATTTATATTTCATTGACATTTCCATTGTTATATTTTTACATAATTCAATTAATGAGTTTATTTGTTCGTCGGTATAAGTATCCCAAAAAAAATAATCTCTCCACTTCTTCTCATAAATATCTTGTTTTTTAATAATTCCCAACCAATTTGAATAATAATCTTTCATAGGAACTTTCTCAACCCAACCAATATTTTCTAAACATATATGTATTAAATCATTTTTATTACTTGATAAAAAATATTCAGAAATACACTCTGGGCTTATAAAACAAAAAATCTCACCATTTTTCTTTATAAAATAGTGAGGTATTTTTTTGCTTTTACCGTTAAATCTATAAATTAGTTGATTTTTGAAATCATCAAAATATCTAAAGGAGTTTGAAAGTAATATTTGTTTTTTACTTTCATTTTTCTCAAAGATATCTGTTGTTAATTTAAACTCATTATTCACCATTTTTGGTGTAGACTAATTTTTTTATTGTTGGTTCTGTTTGATTTTGAGTTTCATCAATGACTGAATCTTCTGTGATTGATTGTTTTTTTAATAAAATTTCCTCCATTTTTTTAATTTCTTCTTCTGTTGGGTTAATCGGTTTTTCTTCTGGGAGTTGTTCGTTCTCCCACTTTGATAACTTTTTACTCAATTCCTCAATATCTTGCGTATCTTGTTGGATTGATTTGGTATTAATATCATTAGTTTTAACTTCTTTATCTTCTTTTTGTTTTTCAGTAAAAACAACCAGCATGTGTGCAAAAGTCAATGAAATAAATGGTAATAACCCACCGGTAAAGAAAGCTAATATTCTTTTCTGAGATGGTATATCTAACAACTCAATTCCCATAGGTTCAAATAAAGGGCCAATTAATTCAACCCAATTTTTAAATGCAACTGATGTTTCATCAATAAATGAGTAGGCAAAAAAAAGATTACCTAGAAATTGGATTATTGTTACGATTATAAATGGTATATAAATAAATCTACCCATTTTAACAGAAACTGCGGCTAATGCAGATAGTGCAGCGATTTCAATTGCTATTGATAAATAGATAGACCAAACAATTGGATTTGATAATTCATACATAGTTGTTACATGAGAAATAGAAACAAATGCAACCAATAAAATTGGTATTATAAAGCAAGTTACTATTATGTTTTTCAAGTTATTTTGTATCCAATTTTTCATGTCATTGATTTATATTTTTATAATTGCGCCATGTCGAATAGAACCAAACAATTAAAGTGATAATTAATAACAATGTTCCAACCCAACCATTCTCATTCCAAGTAATAATAGATGTGATATGACCAAAAATCATTATCATGGACATAATAATTACTTTTGTCCAAGGTGTTCTTCCAACACCTGTCGGTCTTTTTAAGTACTGACAAAATGTTTCTTGTCTTATTTCATCTAACCTATATTTTAATTTACGACCAGCATTATTGATCACTTCAACACCAATTATGGCGTTATCTTCATCTTCTAATGATGGTGTATATATGGGCCAAGAATTTAATGTTAATAATCTTTTTACAATATACCATTCATTTGTTTCGATTATGAATATTCCCTCACCAACATTTGGAATCCAAACATTATTTTTTATGTCTTTCATTTTTTAATTGATTAATGGGTATTTTATTTTTATCGCTCAATTCCTCCAATTCAAGAAAATCCCACATATTATTTTGTAGGTTTTTATTTAATGTTTTTTCAGTGATTGTTCTTTTTTCCAAAGAATCTATTTTATTCTCAATTATCGTTATTTTTTTATTAACTCTAGAAATTTCGCTACCAGCACCACAGCTTCTAAAGAAGATTAAAAATAGAAATACCAGAACAATAATATTAAAATATTTTTCAATTATTTTCATTTTTTTTTGTTTTTTTTAATAAATATCACATATATTCAAATAACTCTGATGATTGGTTTCTAAGCTTTCTCAATGCTCTTTCTTTTATTTGACGAATACGTTCTTTGGTAAGATTAAAATCATTTCCAATTTCCTCAAGTGTTCTTGTTGATCCACTTAAACCAAAATAATCATCAATAATAACTTTCTCCCTCTCATCAAGAATATTCATAACATCAAATAATTTTTGTTTTAATGTGTCCTGAGTTGAGAACCCTGAGTCGGGTGATAACGCATTTGGGTTTACAATTACATCAATCAATGAATCACCATCTTCATTAATATTCATATCTAATTTAACAATTGACGGTAATGAAGAAAATCTATCTGACAGGTTATCACCAGTTTTTTCAGACTTTTTCTTTTCCTTTTGTAAATCTTGAATTACGTTTACAGGAATTCTAATTGATCTAGATTTTTCATTTAATGATTGAATTACTGATTGTCTAATCCACCAAACAGCATATGAAATAAATCTTAATTTTTTGGTCCAATCAAAGCTATCAATTGCCTTAATCAAACCCAAATTACCTTCAGCAATTAAGTCACCCAATTCCAGTCCTTGATTTTGATATTGTTTTGCCACACTAATGACAAACCGTAAGTTACCCTCAAGGAGTTCTTTTTTAATATCATCTATCTGCTCTTTATTTGCGATGCCGCTATTCATTACTTCAGAAAGCTCTCTTTCCCTTTCAGGAGTCATTACTTTAAATTTACGGATATCTTTTAAGTACCCATAAATTTCTTCTTGGTTAATTGAAACTGTAGTGTTTTTGTCTTTCATTTTATTAATATTTTGAGTTTTTTAAAAAATTTTTTTCTTCTTCGGTTAATGATTCATAACCAGTTTTATTTATCTTATCTAAAATGTCATCAATTGTATAATTTATTTTTTGACTTTCGGTATTGTCTTGTGGTGTAAAAATTGTGACACCAAAAGTTGTGCCGCTTATCGGCAAAGGTAATGAAATTTCCCCTTCAAAAATAGAAAAATTTGGTCCAACTCCTTTTTTTTCTGGAATAAAATTTCTAGTGTCCAAATCAACATTTTCTGTTTCGTTCTCTAAATCAAATAAATGATTATATAAATTTTTTGGCATATTTACTGACAACTTGTCAGAATAATTTAATAAAAAATATTGATTTACTAATAATGCGAGAACTTCAGAAACATAATCCTTTAATTCATTAAATTCTAAATCAGTTTTAAAATTTATAATCATAGAATTATCACCATAATTAAATTTTAATTTTGGTGAAACAACAATCGGTGAAAGACATTCGGTAATTAAAGTAATTTTATTTTCGTTATCTTTAAAATCCGAATAAATAAACAATAAGTATGTTTCCATTTTATTTTTTTCTGATATTTATGTTTAAAACTATTTAATATGTCTAAAAAAATTAAATTAACCGAATCTGAATTAATTACTGAATTAAAAAAATTTTTATTAGAGCAATCTGATAATGATGAGTTTAATGATGAAGAGATTGATGACTATAATCCAAGACAAGAATTAATTAATAAATTAAAGCAATTAATAGATTCTAATGATGAATTTGATGAAGCTGTCATTGATGATATTGATTCAGATGGTAAGCCACATAGAAGAGCTAGAGGCTCGATATATGTTGATTTATTTGTTCCTGAAACTGACGATAAAGAATTTGATCGTAATGTTGCCATGAAAATGATGGAATATTTTGCCAGCCAAATTAAAGAAAATAATTATGTGGGCGGTGTTGCATTTAAAACTGGTGATTTAACAAATCCATTTGATGCTAAATTTTAATTAACAATCTTACTAATGTTATTTTCTTTCTTAATTTTAATTATACTATCAGCCCAATTTGATACTAATGGATTATGTGTAATAATTAAGATTTTGTCAAAATACTCCTTTATTTTCTTGAAGAACTCTCCAACCATTTCTAAATTATCATCAGATACTTTACCAAAAATCTCATCGAATACTATAATATTCGGTTTCGGTAATGAACAAACTTTTGACAGAACGGACCTAAGGGCTAGACTTGCAATTGTTCTTTCATAACCAGAACCTGTGACCATAAGTTTTTCAATTCCGCTTGAGTTATCCGTCATCCAGAACTCAACTTCATTTTTATCATTTATTTTAATTTGAAGAGTAAATAATGCGGAATCCTCAAGAAGTCTTTGGAGTTCAGAATTAATTAATGGAATCATAGATTTCATTATAATTTTTGAAATTCCATTTTTACCGTAAATATCAAGATATATTTTATATATTTTCTCTTTTTCAAATTCTTCAGCAATTTTAATAATTCTCTTATTGTTCTCATCTATTTTCTGATGATAAGATTTAATCTGGAAATTGTTGTTATTAATTTCTTTGTTTACCCTATCTTTATCCGAATTTAATTCATCAATCCTAACTTTTGCTTTTATTAGCAGACCATCAATCTTTTGATTATCTGCAATTTTACTTTGTGCATCATTATATCGATTAATTTTTTCCTCAATAGAGTTTATTTTAATATCGCAAGCATCAATACTAACTTCAAATTTCTCCTTAATTAATTTTGCTTTTTCATATTCATCAAATTCTTTCTTTAATTTAGTAAAACTTTGTTCACTAACAGATAATGAATTTAGTTCATTATTAATTAAATTTAATTTGTCGGTTAAATCATTTTTTCTAGAAATTTTTTCCTGCGTATATGTTGCATTTATTAATTCAATTCCGCAGTGCTCACATTTTATCCCATTTGAGTACTTAGACATTAATGAATCAATTTCTCGTAATTGACTACCTATAACAGCAACTTCACTTTTTCTAGTTGTGATTTTTTCTTTAACTTCATCATGTTTATCCTCATGATAAAATTCCGATGGTTCAACTACTTTAAGGACGGATAATTCTTTTTGATAATCAGTCTTTTCTTTGGTTATCTTTATAATGTCGTTTTTAGCTTTTTCGGGTTCAAAGATAATCAAATCTTTGTCAATATCAGAATGTTTTGTTTTTAATAAATCTTCGCGGTATTTTTCACCGATTTTAATCTTCTCGATAACCTCATTTAATTTAACATCAAGTTCTTTATTAGAATCGTTTAAAATACCAATCATTTTTTCATGTTCAATATTGTCATTTTTTAATTGCTCAACATTAAACACATTTGAAAGCATTCCTTTTGAATAATTCGAGTAAAGCTCTTTAGCTATTTCTTCTTTCTTCTTAAGAACATCTAACCCAAGGAATCTACTTAAAACTTGACCTCTAGCGGTGGGTTTTGCTTCTAAGAGTTCTTCTAGATTGGAAGATGTTGTTAGAATAGTCATTAAGAAATCTTCTTGTTCACCAATTGATGTTTTTATAAATTTCTCAGTCTCTCTTCTTTGTTCTCCTGTGAAATTTTGAAGCTCACCATCTGGAAGAACTTTAAAAAAATCAAGTTCGGTTTTTACATTCCACTCACCTGTTTTATTTAATTTTCTTTCTGCGGTTCTAATAATCACATAATCTTCACCATCAATATTAATAGTTCCCTTTACAGTGACCTTATTCTTATCTGAGAATTTATTAAAGATATCTTCAGCTTTTGAAGTTCTAGATGTTGAGTTAAAAAATAGATATAAAAGTAATTCCAGCCCTAAAATTGTTTTACCCCCGAAATTTTTTGGATTCGACTCAATAACACTAATACCTCTTAATGTTTCATAATCCAAAACTTGGTCCTCACCATACGATAAAAAATTTGAAAATTCAATTTTTTTGATATACCATTTTTTAAATGGTGAAATATCTGGGTTACTTAATACCAAATTATTTTCAACAATGTTGTTTATTCCAACAACATCCTCATAAGAATTCTCAAGACCTTTTTGAGTTAAATAATTTTTAACAACATCAAGTTGATAATTTTTATCTAGAATGTTAAAAGAGGTGTCAACAGTTGTATCCTCTTCTTCTTTCTCAAGGATTGTTTTTAAAACAATGTTAACATTAGAGGTATTATACTTCTTTGAAAAATATGTTTTGACACGCTTAATTCTTTCCTGCGTGAAATTTTCTGGTGAATCCTCCCAAACAATCTGTACATAGGGGTTATCTAATTTTTCTATTGAAATATTCATTCGTTAAATAGTTTTTTGCTCTTCATTTTGTGTATCACCTGATGTTTTAGCACTAATCTCCTTAATTCTCTCCATCATTACTTTTTTATACATTTCACTGTATATTTTCTCAACACGATTACGTTCTTGTTTAATACGTTCATTACGTGCTTTAATTTTTTTTCTATGTTCTTTCTTTTTTTGTCCCATTTTATTTATTTTTAGATTCTTCAAACCATTCAACAATGGCGTTTATTGACCAAACAATTCCGGATGAATAAATTCCATCGAAAAACCATGAAATATATTTTGATATATCAAACAACTCATTTGTTGGTGAATATACAAATACACCTAGAAAAAACCCACCCCAGACCGAGAAACACATCGGACATGATAGTATTCCGCTTATAAAATTAGCAAGTTCATTAAGCGGTAATTTACTATTACCCCACGATTCTAAGTCATTTCTTAATCCGGAAAAGATTGAACCGTAAACCATTATATTCATTAAGCCGTAACTTAATATACTCCATAAAATTAATTTTGTTATCATACTATTTTATCAATTATTTGGTGGATATACAATTCTAAGTTGATTTCTTGGCTCATCCCGTACAACGTATTCCGCTGTATTGTTTCTAAAATGATTTTCATCGTATACTTGAAGTTCATTACTCACATCTTTAACGTTATCCTCCATTAAAGAATTATAATTTAGAATTTCATTTTGACTAAACAAAGAAAAATTAGAATTTTTACAATTATGAATTTCGTTTTTGATAATATCAAGAACATCTATAGATAATCCAGATTCAATTGAATCGATTCTTCTATCTTCAGCATTCCAAAAAGAAATTTCATTATCAAGTTCTTTAAAGAACGCAACTTTTTTACCTGTTAATTTATTTAAACAATAAATTAGAATACCCTGTTTAGAGTATCGGTAAAATTGATAATATTCGCCTCTAGCTGCTGTACACCATTTCGTACTATTACCATATTTTTTTGATGCTTCCCAGCTTAATGGTTTTAAAACCAACCACTCATTTGTTTCATATAATTTAACAATTTCTTTTTCAAATTCTTTTGTATTTGATTTTAATTCGGCAATAGCAACCGCATTTCTAACATCATCAAAAGATGAATATTTACTTAAATCGTTATTCTCAATTAATTTTCTTTCATTATATGACATAAAATCATAAAATATTTCGTAATTGTCTTTACCAATAAATGTTTCTACGAAATAATTAATTATTATAAGTTCAATTGATGATTTATCTTTAGTTTTTTCTTCCGAAATATAAAAATTTTCTCTTAAATTATTTTTAATATAAGGTTTTTCCGAATCAAATTTTTTATCTTTCTTAGATAAGTTAACCATTAATTCAACATATTTTGGTTTTTCTAATAAAAGTTTAATAACATCAACAAAATCAATTATAAGATTGGGGTTTTGTTTTTTTAATTCTTCGATTTTAGACATAATTTATTTTTTTATTGGATTGTTTAAGTTTGAGCCATTCAAAAAAATTGCCGGTTTACTGTAAACTGTATTAATTTCGTTTAACGTATTTTCTAGTTCACCAATTTTTTTGTTTTTCTCATTTAATTCGTTTCTAAGTTTTTGTATTGTTGCTTCCAGAGCTTTTTGTTTTTCTTTATTTTCAATAATAATTTCTTTTTCAACAATTACCTCTTTAATAACTTGATTTTCAACAGGAATTTCTTTTGTCACTTCTTTTATAACTTCAACCGGTTTTTCAATCTCAACATATTCAATTACAGGTACTTCTTTTATAACATCACGATAAACTATTTTTTCTATTTCTTTTTCAATAATTTTTGGTTCAACGTCATTCAAAAGACCATATTTTTCAATATCAAAACCGCTTTTAATTATTTTAATAAAAAAAGAATCAACATTTTCAATATTATTTAATTTACAATATTGATTAATTTCATCTTTTATGTTTTTTGGAATCGTCATTCATTTACTAAAATTTCATTACCATTTTCAATATCATCGATTGACGATATCTTAAATTTAAGAAATGGTCTCTTATTTGTCAAATCGTGAGTAGTATATTTATCTTGTTTTACATCATAAACCCCATAACCATGATTGGATATTTTCTCACCAAAATTCTGCATAGCGCATGAGCCAATCATATATGCTTTTCTTCCATTTGGGATATCAAAAATTTGCCTCCTGTGTATATCCCCACATAAAACGAGGTCGCACCCATCAAATCCATTCTTATCAAAACCCGAATCAAACTCATAACCAACATCAGTCTTTAATCCAACAATTGGTCCATGAAATAATCCAATTTTTAGTCTATCATTTTTTTCAATTACCGGAGGTATATTATGTTCATACAATGAATATACAACCCAATCAATGTTATCATCTTCATAAACACCTCTTGTTTTGTAATAAACAATATTTGAATCATTTAGTGCGTCAAGAACAGGACTAATTGCATCAAGTCTCGACATATTGTTTTCAAGAAAATCATGGTTTCCCGGAATTAGAATTGTTTTACAAATACTTGAACATTCGGTCAAAACCCAACGAATCATTTCTACAAGTTCTGGTGTCATTTGATTCTTACTATGAACCAAATCACCAGTAAAAACAATTCTATCTGGTTTTATATCTCTCCACTGTTTAAAAGCATCAGACATAATTTCACGATACAAATCGTGATCCTTAAATAACCTAATGTGTAGGTCACTAAAATGAATAATTTTATTTATCATATTTAAATAATTTCCTTTAATTTATTTGTAATGAAATCAATGTTATTTTTAATTTCTAAAACATAATCTCTATCTTCAACATTTGACTCACTAATGAGATGAATAGATTCCATTAATTTATCAATATCAATATTATTTAATGTATTGATTGTGTTTGACACATTTTCTTTTGCTTTAAAAACGAACTCAAGATTAAACATATATGTTCTAATAATATTAAAAATTGTAATAATATCTTGTCTATTCCATCCCGAATTTAACATATGTTTATCATAAATTCTTGAATCAAGTTGATTATATACTTCAATATCATTCGTAAAAACAGAATGGTTATTCCAATTAATATAAAAAGCTATTTTATTATATCCACTATTTCTTGATGCTTTTTTATCTATTAAATAGATGATAACGCCTCGTCTAAAATATTCTTTAAACCTGCTATTTTTACCGGTAGTACACCACTTGGTGTTTGCCCCCCATTTATCTGAACCCTCTTGGGTTAACGGTCTTACAATTAAAATATTTTCGGTCTCATAAATTTTTGTCCCATGTTTTTTGGGTTCAAATTCTTTTTCTAATTTGCGACTCATCGCATCATCAATCCTATCTTGAAGAATTTTAAGATTAGTGTATTCAGGAGAGTAAATATCTTTATTTGTAAGATAACTTAAACAACTATCAAAATCATTAACAAGTTCAATTACTTTAGCCGACCTAGTTAGTTTGTTCTTATCTCTATTCGACCAAAGTTTACACATAAATTCCAAATATTTCTTAGTTTCTGTTTTATCAGCATGTAAGAAACTTTGGAAAATAGCTGCACTAACTTGTTTAGCGTATTTTGTTTGAAGTTCAGATACTTTTGACATAATTTATTTTTTGAACTACAAAGATATGAAAAAATCTCTAACAAAAAAAACTATTTCAGGTATTTTTTTACGTCCATAGTTAATGCGGTATCCATAGCACCTTTACCGACTCTAAATTCTTCAAAATCTGAATCGTCCTTAAGTAGTACTATTATACAGCCGTAGAGTTTTAAATTTTCGTATTTTGTACCCTCTAACATTTTTAGAAAAAGTTTACCGTATAGTGGTAATTGAACCGAGTAATGACCCAATGCTGTATCATCTAAAAAGATAAATGGAAATTTCATTTTTTTAGTAAAACTATTTGGTATAAAATTTTTTGGTTTATTACTCTTATAGTCAGAAACAATAACCCCAAACCCGTCTTTATTTTTATTTTCAATTAGCCAAATTTTGTCTGCTTGACCAACATATCCTAATTCAGCCGAACCTAAAACGACCTCGGTATCTAATAAAACAGCGCCTCGCTCTTTCATTAAATTAAGAAATTTAATTCCGCCCTGAATCATAGCATCACTTTTTAATATTTGGTCAAAATCACAATCAAATGTTGGTTGTCTAACTTCTTTTTCAATGTTGAAAATTTTAAGCGATTCTTTTTCTAGAAGATAGTGAACCCTAGAACCCATATTAACCGCTAATTCACCCGATTTACTCCATTCATCTAATAATGCTTGTTTAACTGCTAAATCACCCTTACTTTTCTTATGAGCAATTGATTCTGCATCAAATTCATCATAAAAATATTTAAGAACTTTTGACACTGAAGGCCAATCATTTCTTAAATTACCGTCAATATCATTCATAAAATAAATGTGATTTTCCTCTAAAAAAGAAAGTTTTTGACTTTCATACTTATTTTTTAAAATATCTATTATTTCTTCTCTTACTGTAATTAAATCAATCATTACTTTATAAAAATTTCAAATTCATTTATTTGTCCCCTTAAATCCGCAACATCTTTATCTTTTGGTAATTCTAATAATTTAACTCTACCAAATAAAACACCCCCATTTAATTCATGAAATAACTTTTGTGCATTATTAAATGCGTCCCCGTCTAATGCGATAATAATATTTTTCTTAGCATCATTATAAAGTTTTTCAAAAAGTAACGGACTAACATGTTTACCCAATAAAGGTATACTATTATCAACAAAAATAGAGTCGAAAGCACCCTCTAAAAGATAAATATCTTTATTAAAATCAACCCTACTTTCATTAAAAATTATAGTTTCTTTAGGTATTGTAGGATTTTTATACTTCATTTTCGTCTTAACCCAAGACCTTGCAATAAAATAATTTAAATTATTATTTGAATCATATGAAGGAATTATTATTCTATTTTTAAAGTCCCCATCTACTGTATACCCAATATCAAACTTCTCAATTATATCATCTGTAACACCTCTCTTTTTTAGATAATTATATGCTTCTTTATGTGCTATAAGAATCGGATTGGAATCTTTAAATTTAATATAACCTTCAGGTAACCTAATTTTTTGAATTATTGGCTTTACTGTCTCATCATCTTTAGGTCTAATTAAATCAAAAATCTTTTTTTGTTTTTTATTACCCCATAAATCAATTAGTTTACCTACTGGACCGTGTGTACCGTGACTATCACCACATGACCAACATTTATAAATAAGTCTTTCAGTGTTTATTTCAAGATTACCCTTTCCATCACCTTGTTCTAACCCCTTAATTTCATAACTACAAACAGGACAGTCAAAAGTAATTTGGTGTTTAAGATTATAATAATTCTTTTCTTTACCTAAAATAGTTCTTAGTATCTCTAATAATACATCTTTTTCATTTTCCATAAATAAAATATAGAAAAGAAAGTCTAAATTACCAAATCTTCAACTCATTCATTTTACCTAAAACGCAGGTATAAGCATCGCTCATATCATAACACTCTTTTTTTATTAGATTTTTTTTGTTGTATAACCAAGTAATTTGAGGTTCTCTTCTGGATACTAAATCCCAAATTATTTGTTTTTTATCAATATCTTTAGGTAAGCCACCAAATAGAACAAACTTACCCTTATCATTTTGTTTAACTAATTCAGGAAATGCAAATTTCCTTGAGTCATATGTTGAAATGAATTCTGGGGTAATTCCAAGTTCATCATAAATTATTTTTGTAATAAAACTATTAAATCTTAGTAATATCCCAATGGTATAAATATTATTACTATTTAATAGAGGTTCTTCAATTACTACTTTAGTAATTCCAATATTTTTATATTCAATTAATTTTGTTTTAAACACGTCCGCTTTAAGTAATAGCTCTCTAACTTTATCTTCAGTTTTTTCTTTAACTATTGGTGAAACATGTGTTAATTCTAAAAGCTCTTTATTTTTTATATCAAATAACGCCCATCCAATTGTCTTTGTTGATACATCTAAACCAAGAACTTTTGGGCTATTTTTTGTTGTTTTTGCCATGAAATTAAAAATCAAGTTTTATCAAAAACTGCTGCTCACCTTGTCTTAATTGTGGTGATTGTAGTTTTGTTAAAAGTATAAGATCTTTATTTTCATCGTAAAGCCCAATTTCTGAAATAAATGATTTTTTTTCATTACCCCAAGTTGGATTAGTACTTACAGTAAATTGTTGATTTGGTAAATTAACCGCATAACGCATCTCATAAATGGTTGCTTCAATATCTGTTTTTAGATTACCATAGAAATAATATTCATCACCAAAATTTAAACAGGATTCGCCATTATCATTTAATGATGGTAAGTTTACGTAATTGAGTTCATATGTGGTTCCTCCGGTATATGAATCAATATCGACAACAAATGTTGTCGCAGTAAGTCCTGATTGTGTAATATAACCACCAATCATACTCGATGTTAATTGATTTGTTACATCAATTTCAATCCAATTTTCAGAGTTTGGTCTAGTATCACCAGTAACTTTTTGAGCTAAAATACTCATGCTATCAGCAAAAAAACCATATGTACAACTACCGGTCGGTTGATTTAAAAATGGAAATTCTAATCCAAACCTAATAGAAACATCTTGACTATTTATTGTACAACCGGTCTTTGGTCCTTGTATTGATGTATAATAATTACAGTGTAAAGATTCTGTAAACGCACTTGTTGTTTGATTACCTAAGCGATATGTAACCCAAAGATATTCATTATCATTTTCTAAAATACCTGTTGTTGTACCCATATCACCATCACAAATATTTGAATTAATTAAGGATAGTTTAGGTGCCGGTAATGTCCAATTTCTATTTGCTTTGTATGACATAGCTGCAATAATTTCCTCATCGTCAATAATTACCATCTTATAGTCGGGAAAAACTTTACCGACCCTATTCAAATTACCATTTGAATCTGGATTTATGTCCCAAAGATGATAATATCTTAAACCCGGATCATTCATATCATCATTTTTAGATGATACCATGTAATTTACACTTAATTTATTATAACCCGGTGGATCTACATAGAAGGTTTCACCTATTTTACCATCAGTTGATTTATGCCACAATAACCAAGGTATTTCTAATTTAAAATTTATTGCTTGACCTGTTGCGCCCTCGTCTGTTGGGTCAATAGGATTCATCGCAAATTTTTCACCGTAGATTAAATCCACAGAATTATTCGTATAGTGAATTAGCGATATTGCTTTTTGGTCTTTGGGTTGGAGATAAACTTGCTCATCAAACGAATTATAGTAATACGTATCTGAACTAAATTTTTCATATGATGAGTTTAGGAATGTTTGTCCATTAGCCGATTGATATCCAAAATATTCTTTTGACCCTAAATAAGTTCTACTATTATATGTTGTATAATCCTGAGTTACCGATGAAAAAATACCCGCTGGTGATTCGCTCCAAGGAATATTCATATTCCATATTTTTATTACACCATCTGAAATATCACAAGGAATTTCATAGTTAATTAAATCTTGGTCAGTAATTTCATTTGGAATAAACGTACCATAAAAATCTGATATTTCAGATGGATAAATTAAGACTCTAGCATCACCCGTAAAACCTAAACTTGCGAAATCGGGTAAATCCCTATCTAAAGTTAGGGTTGTACCTAAATTATCTAAACAACATATTTTATAGGTTAATATAGTATAACCATTTCTAATCTTTCCACAATCACCGCAGCAATCATAAATTATGGTAATAAAATCACCCACTTGCGGTATTCCAACTCCCGGTGATGGTCCTGTTGTACAAAACGGTGTTGGTGTTGGCGTATCACAAATGGATGTTGGAGTTGGTGGAGGAGTTGGTGGAGGAGTTGGTGTTGGTGTGGGTGAACAACAATCATCTGATGTTGGTGGTATTAATGTATCACAAGTACCACTAATTAGCAATATTTGATTCGTTCCCCCAGTTAATGTTGTAATATCAATATAATAATTTGGTGTTACCAAATATCCATAATCAGTATTTGCTGACCAACTACCTTCTTCACCTTTAAAAAATCCTCTAGGTGCTGCACTATTATATATTGGTGAAACGACAGAATCAAAATTACCAATACCAAAAGTATTTGTTGTTGTTGGACTTTGTTTAAAGGGATATTTAATATTTTGTTTATTACTTTCCGGAACACCAACATTATTTTGTGAATTAAACGCTGGCTCAATTACATAATTATTTTTTGGATTTAAATTTTGAACACAATCATAACAAACTTCACTATCACCAATTTGAAAATACTTAATTACAAAATTACCTTGCGATAACTTTCTTCTACCAACGTCAGTTAATCTTGTATTTAATAAACCTGAAGTATTTTTAATTATATATGCCATATCTTAAAATATATATGAAACTGCGAATTGTTGTATGCCTTCTCTTACTTGTGGCGACTGTAATTTAGAAATAACCACTAAATCTTTATCCTCATCATATAAACCAATTTCAGTAACATATGTTGAAGTATTTGCTGACCATGTTGGGTTACTACTAATTTTAAACTGATTATTTGTTAAATTAACAACATATTTCATCTGATAAATGGTTGATTGTATATCTGTTTCAATATTACCATAGAAATAATATTCATCACCAAAATTTAAGCAATTACTGGTTTCATTAAGGTCGGGTAATGAAATGTATGAATCTAAATTATATGTTGCACCATTATCATATAACATCTTATCAATTATAAATGAAGTTGTAGTTAATGAATTAACTGTTAAATATCCAGATGATAAAGTTGAAGCGGAAACTTGATTAGTAACATCAATTTCTTTCCAGTTAGTTGGGGAAGGTCTCTGATTTCCAATAACTTTTTGAGCTAAAATTATTATTTTTTCAGCATAAAATCCGGTATTACATGTTGTACCAGTTCTTAAGAATGGAAATTCGTCACCAAATCTAACAACAATATTTTTTTGTGTTGGGTCACATTCTTGGTCTGGTCCTTGTATTACACTATAATAGTTACAATGCAATGAATTTGTAAAAGTACTATTATCAAAACGATATGTTAACCACAAATATTCCTGATTATTAGTTAATAACCCCTCATTAATTGATGAATAGTTTTGACATAAATTTGGTGAAAGTAAACTAATATTCGGTGCTGGTAATGTCCAGTTTCTGTTTGCTTTATAAGACATTGCAGCAATAATTTCTTCATCATCAATGATTACCATTTTAGAATCCGGGTAAACCTTCCCAACCCTATTCAAATTACCATTCGAATCTGGATTTAAATCCCAAAGATGGTAATACCTCATACCCTGAGAAACCATATCATACCTTTCAGTTACCATATAACAAACATTTAATCCACTATAACCCGGAGGATCAATATAGAATGTTTCACCAATTGTGTTACCTGTTGTTTTGTGCCATAATAACCAAGGAATATCTAATTTAAAGTTTTGTGCTAATCCTGTTGTTCCAGATGTTTCAGCATTAAGTTCTTGTGTTGCAAATTTTTCACCATATTCAAAATCAATTCCTTGATTTGTATAATGAATTATTGCAATTGCTTTCTGGTCTTTTGGTTCAACATAAATTTGTTCATCAAAAGAATTGTAGTAAAAAGTATCCGTTGTGGTGGTAATTCCAGAAGAATTAATAAATTTTTGACCAGAGTTTGTTTGATATCCAAAATATTCTTTTGAACCTAGATAATTTTTACTAGCAAAATAATTAACATCTTTTGTTTTTGAAGAAAAAATACCTGCTGGCGATTCACTCCAAGGAATTGCCATATTCCAAATCTTAACATAATCATTAGAGATGTCACAACTACTTTCAAAATTTATAGTTTCAGGATTCCAATATTGTTCGGGTGTTTCGTAATCATAAAATCCCGTAAACCCAGATGGATAAATTAATAATTGTGCTTGTCCAGTATAACCTAATGATGCTAAGTCAGGTATTTCCCTATCCAATACAAAAACATCATTTAATATACAACATATTCTATATGTTAAGATTGGATAACTACCAAGTTCACCACAATCAGCGTTACAATCAAAAATAATCGTTACAAAATCACCAACGATGGGTACACCCTCTTCTCTTGTATTACCACTTATTACACAAGTAGTTGTTGCTGTTGTACCGGTTAAATCACAAGGACCAAGAGTGGTTGTTGACGTTGTTGTCGTTGTGGTTGTTGATGTTATTGGATCACAACAACCGGTAAAGACAATTGGTGTTGTTGTATTACAAAACCCACTAATTACTGTTATTTTTGTTCCTCCGGTTACTGAGGATAAATCAATATAATAATTTGATGTTACTAAATATCCCGCTTGAGTTATTGCAGACCAAGACCCACTAGAACCAGTAAAAAATCCTCTAGATGGGACATTTTCAAATACAGAATCAAAGTCTGAACTCATATAAGGTAAACCATAAGTATTATTTAGATTTTCATCTAAATAAAACGGATATTTAATATTTGCTTTATTACTTTCAGGTATACCTGTGTCATTTTGTGAATTAAATTGTGGTTGTAAAATAAAATTATCACTTTGATTATATCCAGAAATGGCATTATAAAATATCTCGCTATCACCGACTTGGAAATATTTTATTTTAAATTTCCCTTGTGATAGTTTTCTTCTACCCACATCTGTAATCTGGGTATTTACTATTTTATTTGTATTTTTTAAAATATATGACATCAATATCCTTTACTATAATTATTTAGATTCTCGTTTGTTCCCATAAAAATTCAATAGAATTTGCATTTAATGGAATAACATATGAATATGTTGTTGAGCATGTACCTAAACCACCATTTAATGTCGTTAAAGTAGTATATGCGCCAGAATTTATAGAAACCTTTAATGTTCCAAATATTTTTGCACATGCACCACCACTTAAAAGCCCACCTAATTGTAACCATAAATTTATAATACCCCCTCTTGTTCCAGCTTGTACCGTTAATTGATTTGTGGTAACTCCGGTTAATGGTCCACCATTTACAGTATTTGCTAATGGGAAGCAACTAGTATTTTGTATTAAACAACCTGTTGTAAAATTATATGATATTTTTGGTGTTGTACCCGGAGATGTTGGGTTATTTACATTTCCGCCATATGTAAATCCACTAAGTGCTGATTCGGTATTTGTTAACCATTTGTTTGTAAATGATATATTTAATGGCGGTAAAATATAATTTAAATTGTTTGTGAATTGTGTATTTTTTACCAATCCGGAACTAATTGAGCGACATTTTTGTGGTGTGATTGTTAAATTTTTAGTTCCATATGACACAAGATTATTTGCTGACGATGTACAACCTAATACAGACGATGTTGCTGATAATGATGTGTTTGAATATACACTACCACTTAATGTATCACCATATGTTAATGAAACAGAATTATATTGTGTTATAGACGTTACAGATGTTAGTGTATTTGCTGAACAAACGCCGGAACCAACGGTGGTATTAGTTATTGTAGACGTTAAACCTGTTAATAAATTACCGTTTTTATATAATAATAAGTTATTTGTAAATACAGCATTACCCGGAGACTGAAAACTAGTATTAGTTCTAAAGTCAAAATCAAAAGTTAAAGTTTCACCAACTTGTAATATTGGGTTTGGTGTGATTACAAATGGTATAATTTCTTTCGTTTGTGAGAATTGCTGAATTATATCATAAACATTAGTTGGTGGTGTATATACTGTTGTTGGACTTGTTGTTGAGAAGTTCAAACTAAAAGTTCTTGTATTTGTTGTGTTCGATACAACCACAACATCAGATTTTGTTAAATTTGTTACAGTATCTTTAATTACTATTGTATATGACCCAGAATCTAAATTACTAAAAACAGGAGATGATTGATAGGTTAATCCACCATTTTTTGAAAATAAATAAGAACCGGAACCACCATTAGGGGTTACAATTATTGATCCGTCTTTTGAAGATTGACAAGCTGAATTTGTTATCGACCTAGAAAATGTTGCTGTCTGAGAACCGCAATTTCCCACCACAGCATAAACCTCAGGTCTATAATTTGAACCTTCAACCAACCAAGATAATGGTGGATTAGCCGTTGGTGGGTCATTTGCATATGTAATACCAGCATTGTAGCCTAATGGTGCGGTATAACCATCAAAAATCCATCTATTAGTTATTATATCATAATAAACTGTTAATGTGCTTGATGTCCAAGAATTATATCCATTTATAATATTTCCGGCTTGGAATGTAAAATTATCACAGATATTAGTTTTACATCTACTTAAACAAAAAGTAACACCTGAGGTATAAGGTATTGTTGTTGTCGTTGTTGTATATGTTGTTGTGGTTGTTGTTGGTTGTATTAAAACACAAGTGGTAACTGAGGTAAAATCACCGTAATAATCTGTAACGGTTGCGGTATATTCACCACCACCAAGACCATATAAAGTTTGACTTGTTGCACCATTACTCCATTGTATATTATATGGTGCTGTTCCCCCTGTAATTATTAATGACGCGATACCGTCAAGTGCAAGTGATGTTGACGGATTTGTTGTATTACACTCAACACCCAGTGGAAAAATTGTTACCACTTTACATTCATTAGTTGTTCCGCTACCTATTAATCCCATTTTATGGTGTTTGACAATTTATTATTTCACATCCATTACCATCCACCGCTTTAATACAAAAAGTTTCCATAATATCATACGGTGGTGGTATAATAAAATCATATGGTAATGATGAAATTGTTGCTATCCAAAAACAGTTATCTTCATCAGAATCACAAACATAAATATCATATGGTGTCTGACCTGTTATATTATTTATTGTTACTTGTATCATGATTCACAAGGGGTTTGATCTGTTGTTATATTAACAAAATTAGGATTGATATTTTCATCAATAACTATTGTATTTAAACAAGCACAAATTGTGACAGTTGTTGTCGATGGACCAAGACCACCTCTACCTAATATTGAATTTATTAATGTGTTATTACAATCAATATAAGTAAACGGTACTTCAAGTGTAGAATAATTGCTTAAAGTATATGTAACACATTCGCAATCAGGACATGGACATTCCGAATCTATTGAGTTAAAACACAACCCAATTGGATTAACATAGTCATTATCACAAACAGGACAAATTGGGTTTTGTCCAACGCCTAACTGACCGTATGAATTGGTACCCCATGTAAATATTGTACCATTAATATCTTTTGCGAAAAAAACTAAGTTTTGAGTTCCAATGCCGCCTTGTTCCGCTTGACCACCAGCCCAGACATAACACCAATCATTTTTTGTTTCTAAATTAATTCTATCAATATTGTCTTGTAAAAGTGTTTTTACATTTGATCCATATCCTTCACCCCAAGTCCAAATTCTGTCACCATTTAAATTCGGTGTCCAATTCACACCATTTGGTGCAGTAAATGGTGCAAAATTTAAAGTTATACCAGACGTAATGGCTAATGTCATATCACCAACAGCTATTACTGATGTATATCCTGAATTTGTATTAGCACCTTCAGATTGAGAACTTGGTGGATTTACAGAAATTCCACCATCCATAGGAAACGGTCTTGAATTATCAACCGAACCACAATTAAAGCAATCTAACTGACCTTGGGTATTTTGTCCCCATCCCCATATTGATGTGTTATCAGCTAATGCAACGGAATGATAATTTCCTGCGGATATTTGATTAAACACAACACTATTTGAATATAATGGGTATGTTGGTATTGTAATTTGTGTTGGTATTTGAGCTTCTTGATTAGCTGGTCCCGCACCTAATCCTAATGGGTTTCTCTGAGGAATTGTTAAATTAGTTCCCCAAGAATAAATAGTTCCATTATTTTTCAAACCAAGCGTATGAAATAATCCTCTAGCAATTTCTTCCCAATCTGTATCAGAACCAATCTGTGTAAATTGCATTTTATCTAAATTATCACCTAAACCTAATTGATATTTTTCATTAAAACCTGTTCCCCAAATTGTACCATTACTTCTAAGAGCAATTGTTGCTGTATTTTTTGACCATATTTTTAACCACCCATTTGGGGTTGGTGAGGTGACTTGAGTTAATGTATCAATATTAGATATACCATCGTTTAATCCTAGTTGATCTCCACCATTATTTGAGGAAGAATTACCGCAAACAAATAAATCCCCATTTGAATTGATTGCAAATGTTGATTCTAAACCAGCTTCTACATAAACCCAAGGGTATGCACCACTTGTTGGGTCTATCATTTGTTGTGGTATATAGAAAGAACCGCCAGTATATCCTAAACCTAATTGACCAACTGAATTGCTTCCCCAAGAAAATAATGTATCACCACTAATACCCACCGTATGTCTATCACCAACTGAAATCATTGTAAATCCACAATCAGAACAAGTTGGTTCTGGTGTTGGTGTTGGGGGAGGACCATCGGGAATTGGTATACAACTACTATCACAAGATGTTATTAAAACAATTCTAAATTGACCATTACCCGCACTCCAAGTATTATTACCCAATAGTGTTTTAGGAGTTATTATAGAACATGCACAAATTTGTATTGATTCACCAGCATTTAAATTTGTTATAATTTTTGGTTGATTATTACAATCATTATACACAAAATTATCATTTCCAAATATTCTACCAATTTGGTATCTATCGCAACAATTACAGGTACAACCAGTATAAATTGTTGTTATACAAGTTGCAGTAAGCGTATTTGCGCTTAACATGTATCCTGACGGACATCCCGCCTTAACAAAAGGTCCAGTTTTTCCTGCTGTGGTTAATAAAGAATTTGTACTATAAATAATATCCAAATCATTATCATTAGTCGCATTAATAATTTCAGAATATGTGCTATCATATATTACTAAACCAACCGCATTTTGAATAATACCTGACGAAGTAATTGTTAAATTAATATGATTATCACAAGATAGTAAAGTAATTGGAATTATGTGCCAAAATCTATGATAGAGTTGTGAATTTGAACCAATTATAGACGCATCACCAGATAAAATAATATCATTATTTATTGTTAAATTTATTTGTCCTGTTGGATAAATCCAAGCCCCAAAACCTAGATAATACTGATTTGTTGTTCCTGAATTATAAAAATAATAACTAAGAGTTAATTCACCTGAAATTATTTCTGTTGACCCATTGCAATCTCCGTCATACCAAACAGCTTGTCTATTCATGGGACCAAAAATTGAATTTCCTGTTGATCCCCACTGAGTTGCTGGTGAAGTTAAATTCGCTTGAATACCCAAAAATCCGGGGTCAGATGGAAATTCAGCATAAATCGATTCATTAGTAAAATTTGTATTATAGATTCTTGTACCATTAATACTATATTGAACATTATCTACTTTAGATAAACAACCAATAGTACTTGCTGTTACACTAGTAGTGTTTGAAGAAAAGCAATAAGAACCACCACTACAATATTGATAAGACATTATATTTTAGTTTTTTTAACCATTTATGGACAACAATCTGTTGTAGTTGATGTTGTTGTGGTTGTTGCCGGAACGCAGTTATTACAATCGCAGAATACCGCATTAATTTCAGTCACAACAGTATTTGGTGAAATATTCATAACATCCTCAAGATAAGTTGCACAATCATATTCACCATTAAATAATGCATTAATCGTTTCTCCAGTCTGAACGTATGTTGTTCCGGTAACTAAATTATCAACAGTATAATAAATTTGTCCTGTTGTACAACTTTGTAATTTTTTAACAACATCAGGACAAATAAATACGGTATTAACTAATTCAAATACACTACTACCGCTAAGTCCAACTGTTGGTACTGTTGTTGTTGATGTGGTTGTTGTCGTTGTAATTGATGTTATTGCTGTAATTGTTATATCAATACTTGTTGCTGAACATGGATTTGGTAATGGTGTCGATGTTGGTACCGGTGTTGGTGTGGGTGTAATGGCGTTATCGCATATTGTGTATGATAAACAATTACCACTACAAGATTGATAGACATAACCAGATGGACATGTGTAGCCTGAAGTTAAATAAGTAAACCCAGAATCAGCAACCAAATCAAAAATACCGCCAATTTGTGAAGATGTTGTATAAATAATATTTAAATCACTATAAACCGTTGCTGCGGTCAATTCAGATAATGTATTATCATAAATTTCGCAACCAAATGCCGCATCGGAACTAGTATTTAAACCAAATAATTCAATGACGTTTGTTCCCTGAGGAACATCAATAGGATAAACATGCCAATATTTGAATGATGTTGTATCATTCCAAATAGATTGAACAACTGTTTGCCCGTTAAGTCTAAATGAGAACTTATTATCAGCACCTAGACCAACATAATAAGTTTTTGCCGATGTTGATTCAATGCAGAAAGAATAACCAATCCAAGTATCCTCTGGTAAATCTGTTCCACCTGTTAATGTTGTCCAAATACCCGATCTATTTAATGGACCATCTATTATAGTATTTCCTGAAGTATTTCCCGTATTTTCCCAAACTGTTGTTCCTGTTAAATATGAAACAGTGGTACCAGTACCGTCAATTGAATAACCCGAATCATAAATAAAAGTTCCAAATTCTGAATATTCAAAATAAGTTTGACTAATTGCACTGTAAGTGGTTGCTGAATTTGGTGTTGTTGCCGCCGTTGTCTGAATACAAACACATGATGTACCAGTATATGGTTGCCAATCACAAGAAGATGGTGAGCATATACAACATATTTGACAAGGTGTTGGCGTTGGTGTGCAATCAAAAATCGCATCAAAATTAATTAGACACGTAGTTGTTGTGGTTGTCGTTGGGCATTGACCTGTAAAAAATATATCATCACATATATCTGGACATATTGATTGACAAGGTTCAGCACCAAATAAAATACATGAACCACCCAATGAACTAGACAAACACCATTTATTACCGTCATAATAAACAACTGCGGTTACTCCACTTGTTGTTGCAGTATAAAAATAATTACCATTATATGAACCAACCACTTGATAATCACCGTCATAACTTATTGTATCTACAAAATTTGTATTTAAGCAATATTTTCCAATATCACAAAGAGTATTAGCACTTAAACACTCTTCACATGAAGTATATGTCGCTGTTACTGTAACAAAAGAACCCTCAAAGGTATATCCGGAGCCTGAAAAATTTACGACAGTAGAACAACCAGAGTATGGTTGCGCTCCATTCGATGTGTTTCCGGTATATTCAATAAAATATGTTGACCCTGTTGATAGGGAGGTTAACGTATATGCACTTAAAATGAATAGATAATCATTATTTGCACAATCTCTAAGTTGATAATCAGCCATATTCTATTCTTTAAACATAAATAATCAGTAACCTTGTTTTTTAACAAGCAACCTCATATTTTCAACGTATTTATATGTTGCATTATTTTTATCAACATAATCAAAAAAATCAATATTATTTCTTAATGAGTCTAACGGATTTTTATTAATAAAATCCGCCTTATAAAATCTTTCGTTTTTTTGTTGTTCGGTAATTCCAGCTAAATGAAAAATTGGGTTTGTTTCATATTTGTGAATGTCATCGGTTGCCCAAGAAAAATTTAATTCATTCACCACTTCGGTTTTATACCCCGCATACCACATATTCCATAGAATGGACCACATTTCAGCGGTCCAAAATTGTATTTCACCGGGAGAAATTGGATATTTTTTATGAAAACTTAAAAGTTTATCATATAATTCAGTTGAATCTTTATGGATTTTATCCCATAATTTCCATTCTTGTTTTTTAAAAACATATTGAGCACCGCCTGAATTTTTTTGATTTATCCTTATTGTTTCAGGATGTAATCCAATAACTTCCGACATTTCATCGATTAATTTATTTTCAGATAATATTGGATGTTTTTGTTCATATCTTTTAGAACATTCATTTAAGTAACTATAACCTATATATCCAACAGTATCAGACATATAAATAATATCGTCATCTAAAAGTTTTGAAAAATTAGGAATTCTGGTTAATAGAATATCGGAATCATGTAAAAAAAATAAATTACCTCTGCTTGGTTCTTCTTTTAACCACTTTGAAATTAAAAATGGTTTTATGCTTGGAATATAATGAGTTTTTTCTCTATCATCTTTGTAAAAATGAACATTACCATATTTTAATTTTAGCGTCCTAGCACCCTTAGATGGTTTGTCCGCGCCATTATGAAGAGAAAAAATAACATGAATATTTTCTGGGGGTACTCCCTTTTCAATAAAATTATTTATATATACCTCTGCTTGCCAATGGAAGTAAGGTACATCATGTTGTGCCGATACAAATAATAATTCACTCAAAGGTTTCTATAAAAAATATCATAATACCATTTATAACGGTCTTGAATCCAATTACAAACACCCTCACCTAAGATTTCTTTTGCGTTACTTTTTGGTAATTCAAGTTTTGTTTTGATTGTGTGGTCGCCATATATTCCATATACAGAATCATCTTCTTTTGTTATTTGATCAATTCTATCAAAAGAGTGATAAAAAGTTGGTAATTCAAAATAATTATAAATCCTTTCAACTTCTCTTCTTGGGTTAGTTACCAAATCTTCGTATCTTATAAAAAGCATTTTTTGATTATTTCCTTCCCTAAAAATTTGATATAGTCTTTCAACTGCTAAACCAACTGGTTGACTATTTGCCCAAATATCAACTCTTTTCTCGGTTGTTGTGCCTAGCATTTTTGAGTGGTCTATTAAACCGGAATCCATATGCTGATTTTCCCTAAACTTTTTTTCAAGAGAACAAAATATGTCTCGTAAATCTCTAACCATACAAATTATTTTTGGATTTGGATAAAATCCATCTAAAAAATTGTAATGTATTCCCCACCCTCTACTTTTATCTAAAACATATTTTTTATCTGTAATTGCATTAAAAAAACCAAACATACCGTCATGACAAAATTTATTAAAACCACTTTTCATTAATTCATATTCTTGTGCTTTAAATTCTGGTGAATTTGTATAATTATTTCTAGCAGCATAAACCAATTCAAGAACACCAGAAGTCGGTGTTACATAAAAATTTGGATTTTGTCCTATTATATTTTGTAATAAAGTTGACCCCGCTCTAGGTAATGAGGATTGAAAAAATATTTGTTCTGGCATTATTGTAAAATTGTTTGAATTACGATTTCAGGATTAAAAATATTATCATCAATAAATGGGCATTCTTGTGTTGAACCATTAAATGAATAATCGAATAAATAACTGTCTGGTAGTTTTATTTCGGGTAAATTAGATATGATATTTTTATGTAGTCCATAACCAAAAACTGTTGGACTAGTCCCGACCCAGAGAACCACTGAAGGTAAACCCATTGCCGCAGCAGCGTGTTGTAAACTAGAATCAATTAAAACTCTTTTTTCTGATGCCATTAATAGCGAAAAAAGCTCCATATTTGTCATGGGTTTAAATAAGGGTTCAGTTCCTTCAATTACATTATTTTCATTTCTACAAATCTGTATTATATGATAATCATTTTTAAAAGCATTTACAATTGCTTGTGATGTAGAAAATGGCATATCTCTTGTCCAAGAGTAATTATATGGTTGTTCATTTATTGGACCACCATTTGTCTGAAGTATCATAATTGGTTTATTACGTCTCCAATCTCTAATTGCTAATTGTTTATGTCTTAAATTAAAAACTAATTCAGGTGTTTCATTATTATATGTTAAATTATATATATTACACCAATTTTCAATTAGATGTTTCCTCTTGTAAATATGGTCTGTTGTAAAGTATGGTTCATGTTTAAATATTAAAGTATCATTATTTAATATGTAATCCTGATAGAAATATGGCGTAATTCCAATTCTAAAAACTCTATCAACAAAAGGTAATGTTAAAAATACCTCAGGATAACTCGCAACAACAATTAATTTTCTATCTTGATAGTTATTCTTAATACATTTTGCAACTGCTGTTGCTGCAACATTCTTTCCAAGACCACCTTCTATGTGAAAAAGACAATATTTTTCCATAATTTTTTTATAGAAAAAATCTTAATAAATTAATTTAAGTAAATAGATTAAGGTACGTAATATAGTCGATTTGAATCGGTTGAGCAATAATATATTGACCCTGACGGTAGCCCAATAGGTCCGTTTGGTAATCCAATTATTGATAAATTATTAACAAACGTAGCACAATTTCTATTTGGTATGATATTTGACCCAATAATAAAGGTGTTTGTATTACCTGTTATAGTATTATTTACACCGCCTAAAATACCAGATGATGTGGTTGCTCCAGAAATTATATTACCGCAACCACCGCCAATAAATGAATAAACACCGCTTTCGGAATTATTAAATCCTCCAGCAATTGTTGAGCGACAACCAGATGATATATTTAATTGTCCTCCACCAACAAATGAATAATTTCCTTGCGATCTATTTTGAAATCCACCTGATACCACAGAGAAATCACCATTTGGAATCCCTATCGCATTAATTAATATTGCTTGTGCGTCACTTGTACCTCCTGTTGTGTTAGCACCAATTCCTGCTGCAATAGAACCACACCCTGTTGCAAAATTATTAACGCCAGCATTTATTGTTGAGTAGTTACCGCTAGCACTATTTCTAGCTCCACCGGTTATTGTTGATCTTGTTGTGGCGCTATTTGCCCTACCGCCACCGATTGTTGATACTAATCCATAAATATAATTTTCCCTCCCACCGGCTATTGTTGAGTCGCATAAAATACAATTACCGCTTCCAGTTATAGTATTCCCTGAACCTCCGCCAATAACGCTATATTTTTGGGCATATATTGAATTATTGTAACCACCACCGATAAATGAACCTTCGGCATTTTGAAGACCGACTATTGGTGAAATTAAATTAGAACGACCACCAACAATTGTAGAAAAGATTGTTGTAGCACTATTGCAACTTCCACCAACAATTAATGAACATAAACCTGTTGCGGTATTTAAAAATCCGCCACCAATAAATGAATAATTATTAGAAGATAAATTATTTTGACCACCAACAACAGTTGCGTAAGTTGTTGTCGCACTATTAGAACAACCTCCACCGATAAATGAACCACTACCACTAGCAATATTTGATAATCCTCCAACAACTACAGAAATAGCTGATGTTACACAATTTGAACTACCTCCACCGATAAATGAACCATCGCAACTAACAATATTTGATAATCCTCCAACAACTGATGAATAAAGAGTTGTTGCGCCAGAAATTATATTACAGCGACCACCGCCAATAAATGAATAAGTACCAATATTAACATTTAATGCACCTCCAACAACCACAGAAGCGTCAGATGTTGCACAATTTGAACTACCTCCACCGATAAATGAACAAGGACCACAAGATAAATTATTTTCACCTGCAACAATAACTGAACAACACGTTGTTGCACTATTCGAACCACCACCTCCAACAAATGAATTGTTTCCAGATGATAAATTATTTTCACCTGCAACAATAACTGAACAACACGTTGTTGCACTATTGTTAAAACCACCCCCTATAAATGAACCTGAAGATAATGCTTTATTTGAACTTCCACCTCCTATAAATGAACAGTTTCCGGATGATAAATTACATTCACCAGCAACAATAGTCGAATATGTTGTTGTTGCACTATTAGAACAACCTCCACCGATAAATGAACCACTACCACTAGCAATATTTGATAATCCTCCAACAACGCTTGAATAAAAATTTGTCGTTCTATTTAAATAACCACCGGTTATAACCGAACCAAAACCACTCGCAATATTTAAACATCCACCACCAATTGATGCATTATTATTGCAAATTAAATTGTTACTACCTCCAATTATAGATGAAAATGAACCACATATTTTATTATTATAACCACCACTTATAGTAGAATAAAATGAATTTCCACTAAAACAACTTAAATTAGTGATGGAACCCTGAAAATAAACATTAGAACCGGTATCAAAAACATCTAATTGTATTTCAGTATAAGGTGGATTATATGTACTATTAGTTATTGCCGCACTATATATCACATTATCAATCCCATTATAAAAAGACGCTAAATTACCAATTTGATATATTGAAGTCAAATCTCCGGGAACACACACGGTATTACCTACATTATAATACGCACTTTGCGTTGTATTATTCAAACCATACCAATTTAAAATACCCCCACCAATAAAGTTATTAAAACCGTTATTTAAAGCAGAATTACCTTGACCACCAGCAATAACGGTACCTATTTGGCATGTGTTATTTGAATGACCATACACCGTCGAGTAAGCGCCGGACGCAACATTAAGATTGTCTCGCCTAACCGAACTACAACTTCCGCTTCCAGAAATAATTACTGGTTGTGTCCATCCAGTAACCTGTACAGTACCGGCATCGGTTCTAGTTAATGTTAATGTATTTGTATTATCATCATAAGTTCCACCAGTAACATAGAAATCAGTATATCCACTTGTAAATCCACTAACAACAAATGTTCCACCAGAATTATTAAAGTAGGTTACTTCACCATTTAATGGATTATATGTGCCACCAGTTACAAAAACATCACCATATCCGGGTAATGTTACCGTTAATAAAGTTCCATCATTTCTTGTTGCACCTAAAGTATATGATGCTCCGGTATATGTTAATCCCGTAACAAATATATCCGTAGATGTTAAACCACTGATATCAAATGTCCCACCAGAATTGTTAGTAAAACTTAGAGTACCAGCAGAATATGTTCCACCCGTTACATATACATCAAATGATGAAGATCCACTTTGTGATAAAATTCTCCAATTTGCTGTCGCATATGTTGCACCCGGAGTTATTCCTTCAATTGTTGATGCTGTCCAAGCATCAATAAATGCTTGACCTTCGGGAGTTGAGCTATCAACCGTAGTACCAAATTGTGTTATTGTGACTGCGGTTGTTCCTGTTGCCGCACTAAATAATGATGTATAATTCGGAATGTTATATTGATATGTTGTTTCATTTTCATAAACATATGCTAACATTCCTAATCTTCTTCTACCAGAAGATATATTATCAGAATTTAAAGTTAATACATCAGGATTTGGTGTGTTTATATTTAAACGTATTGGAATTGTATTTCCTGAAGTTTCAACAGGTCCAGAAGAACCCACCGGTATTGTATAAATTAAATCATTTACAGAATATACTTCAACATAACCACCAATACCTAATATACTAAAATTAGTTCCATAAAATCGATTTGGATTTACCGATTCGGGCGCATTTAATTGCGTTGCTGTTTGTGGATTTTTATATAATGACATATTATTGAACTGTTAAACCTCTAAAATAAATATCAACGTTTATGTTATTTAAATAAAATTCTGTACTTGGGAAAGTCGTATATGTTCGATAAAATGTATTTGCAAATGTTGACCCCGTGTAATTAAAAATATAGGAATCAATGTTAGTATTCATAATAGCACCATTTAATATAAATGGTGAATTTTGATTACCATATGAAATTTCAGTTTGGAGTTGATTATTTGTTAAGCTATTTGGTATAACCCAAGTATACCAAGCATCCTCTATTGCTGTTCCAGCGGGAACTTGCGTTGTTGTAAAATTATATGTTATATTTGGATTTCCAAATGAATCATTACCTGACGTTGTTTGTGGTACACTTTGATAAAAAACGGGAGGAAGTCCTGTTACACCAGAAGTTGCATACATTTTCATATATTCAATAAATTCTGTACCATTTAATGGTGGTGTACCATAACCAAACCCAAAAAATGTGGTATTTCCTTGTGCTGATAAATACGTATAAATTTCTGAACTTCTGCTTATTGGTTCTATAAATAATAAAGCAAATAAATTTGCTGTTGAGGGTGGACCGGGTGGTATAATTATTGTAGAATCCGTACACCCGCTAGCATCAACAATCTCAATTAAAATTGAAGGTGCTGAATTCAAATAAGGTGGTAAAGATAATGTTACAGGAAATGTTGCACCACTGGGAATGGGTCCAATATTTACAGGTGGATAATACCCATTTACATCAGAAACAAACACATCAAATGGTGATGCGCCAGTAATACTATTGAAGGTTAATGTACACATATTTTATATATCGTCACATGTTATATCATAAATAATTATAAGTTCAATTTTTACTCCAATATCACTTAAATTATTATTTAATGTGCAATCGGAATTTATAATTATTTGGTTATTTGTATAATCAATTGTAACATCACCAATACCACTTATAGATTCAAGTAAAGTTTCTATTGTTCCATAAAGTTGTTCATCTGTTGGTACATCAATTAATGAATAACTTGTATAAACCGAACCAGATGTTGTTATTGTATTTGCAGTGACGCTTGCAATAAATTGAGCATTGTTAAGAACACATGTAGTGTCGCCGGTTGTTATATCCTGAAAACCATAATTTAACATTTCAATTAACCCAAATTTATTACCATAACTTAACTCCATATTATCGGAACAAATATTGAATGTTCTATATCCAGTATAAAGTGCGCTACAAGTAATTTCTATTTCTTGCGTATCTGTACAACCATTACTATCGGTTATAGTTACTGAGTAGTTACCAGAAGTTAATCCTGTTGCATAAATACCGCTAGAAACGCTTGGGAACCAATTTATTGTAAACGGTGGTGCACCAGATGTTAATATTACAGTTATTGTTCCTTCACTACCTAAACCACAATCTGTGCCAAATAATGTGAAGTTTAATGGTGGTTCTTCTTGTATATAAAAACTTGAACTGATTACGCAACCTTCTTGGCTAGTTACATTTGCAACATAATTTCCTGTGGGTAAATTTGTAAATGTAAAATTATCATCAACAGACAATGAACTTAAATTAACGGGTCCACTTATTTCATATAAAAATGGTGATGTGCCGCCTGTTGTTTTTTGTATTAAAACAACGCCATTATTTTGTCCGCAAGTTGACCCGGTTGTTGAGGTAGAAACGTTAAATAAGGGTGTTGATATTATTGACAACGATTGTGTATAAACACAAGTTGTACTACTTGCTGAAATAATTAAAGTGTATGAGCCACCTGATAAATTAGTGAAAGTTTGTGTTAAAAAATTAGATATTAACGACTCAGTACCATTTGGTCCGTCTATTTGATAGAAATATGGTGCTGTTCCTCCATTTATTACAACACTAATTTGACCATCGGTTGCACCACAAGTTGTATTAACGACATTTACAGAAACAATATCAAAGGTATTTGGTGTTTCTAATGAGGTTGTTAATTGCGTATTGCATAAACCAACATCAGTTATTGATACGCTAAATGGTCCTGAAGAAAGTCCAGTAAACACATAATTTGTTGAATATGTAATTTCTGTTGTAGCATTAGAACCGGAATAAAAAAATGGGCCGGTACCTCCCGTTACTGTTATAGTTATTTCCCCATCAGAAGAAAAACAGCTTGGAGAAATTACACTAGTTACAAAAGCACCCAACGAATCTGTTTGAGGTAAGTTATAAGCCGTAGTCAAAGAGCAGTTATCTGCTGAAGTCACATTAACGGTATATAGACCACTTGTTAAACCACTGATTGTACTTCCAGTTTCGCTTAAAATAGGTCCATTAATATCGCTCCACTGATAAGTAAATGGTGGTGTTCCAGTTTCCCCTGTTATAATTATTTTTCCACCAGTGCCGACACAACTAGTTGCGGGTATAATAAATGCACCATATGTTAAATTAGTAGATTCGTGAATAATACATGTTTCAGTAACACCAGTACATCCACCAGCATCTTCAATAACCCCATAATAGATTCCGGGAGATAATGAGATAAATGTATGACTTTCACTTGTTGCTGTATAGCTATCAACTAAAGATGTACCACTATATAAATAAAAAACATTTTCAAATGGAGAACTTGTATTACCTGATATTGTGATTTCACCATTATTTTGATTACAAGTTGTATCTACTACATTTATTATTGATGCGCAAGCACCCGAACTAATTGTAACGTTTACTAAGCTAATATTATTTGGTGTACTTGAGTCGTTTACCTCCACAAAATATGTTCCAGCGGATAATCCAGTTTGTGTTTGTCCGGTACCTAAATATGGGTCATACCACAAATAACTAAAAGGAGATGTGGTATTAACATTAGGTACTGCGGTTAAAGTCGCAGCACCAAGATTACTATTTGTACAATCACCGGTTAATATTATATTGACATCAAAAATATTCATTAATTACAATTAATCGATAAATTTATTCCCACATTTAATTCTAGTGGATTATTTGAAATAGAAAATACACAACCTAAAGTTCTTACATATAGAGTATTACCATCTAAATACCCATAATATCCATTATCATTCAATTCACCAAGATTTGCAATAATTGCATTTGTCCACTGTAATTGTGTGGGAACTTGATTTATTCCATATCCTGTAAAAAATGGTTCTTGTACGATAGAATTACCGTCAATTCTAATATCAACGTACCATTCAGAAACAAGTGAACTTAAAATACATTCATTTATTGTTAGTCCCTGACTTATTAAATAAGAAATTAATGTTTGATAAAGAACCGTATTAAATGATGTTGTTTGTAGTGTTTGTAATCCACCACCAACTCTTGGTAAAATGGAACAAGAATATAATCCATAATTACAATCATACGTAAATAAATTGTCTTGTGCAATACATGGTTTACATGGGACTGGAATAATCTGACAACCTCTTTGTCTTCTATAAACAAATTTTTGTCGATGAAAGATTGAATTTTCATATTTAATACCCGTATCCCATATCGTTGTTGCGGGAACCATTTGTTCAATTAATTGAATCCAATAATCACCTATTTGTTCCACGTAATCAATTAATTTTTGATACGTAAAATCATCAAATGGAATGCAAACAGCTTGATTAGTTTGTATGTATTTCCAAAATACAGATGCTAATGTTGGATATCCACCAGTTTTTCCATCCGTTATATACATTCGATTACGAACATTAATCATATTTGTCCAAAATGTTTGAGCAAATTCAAAAAATGTTCTTCTTTTTGGTTGTGGATTAATTATTGTCCAATCAATACCTCCGGGTACTGGATATGGTGAAGTTAGTCCAGAATCTGGAATTGGATAATTATATTTTTGAGATGATGACCAAACATCGTAAACCAATCCTTGTGCTGGATTTAAGAAAATTTCAGTATTTTTAACATTTAAAACTAATTTTTCATCATAAGCATAATAATATGCGTTATAATTACCATCAAAATTTTCTCTTAATCCAACTTCTGTTGAGGGCCAAGATTTTTTATTATCTAATACTCTTTGTAATTTAAAACCTTCCCTCATATATGGGAATTTTCTAAATCTTTCAAGGTATTTTTGACCGTAAGTAAATGGTTCTAATTGCGTTTGAATTGATGGATTATTTCCCGTGAAAACTGAATTTGTTAAATTAACTTCCTCAGGACTTCTATGTTGAGGTGTTGACTGATACCAACCAGCACCTTGTTGGAAAAAGAACGATTCATTATCTTCTGGTGGTTTTGGGAAACCAAACTCATCAACTGGATAGTTTTCAAGTAAGACATTTACTTGCTCAAAAGATGTTACAGATGTAAATGCTGTATATTGTATACCAAGTAAATTAAATGTATTTCCGGGAATAAGTTCCGGATTTATTTGTGTAAACGTCCCAGCAGAAATTTGTGCAAATTTGGTCTCAAATTGAAACATATTAATTCTTTGATCCGCCATGTAAATATTCTCATTAAATTCAATAAGAGCATCCGGAGCACCAATCATCCTTAATAAAAATTCAATTGAACGTCTGGTTCCTTTTGACTTAAATAAGTAAGCGGAATTAAGTATTAAGTTTCTATAAAATTGATAGTTTAATTCATCAGGCGTTTTGTTTACGCTAAATCCTTGATATTGAGATTCACCTCCAGTTGAGAATATAGCATTTAAAAATTCGTCTTCAGATATTGGTGAAACATTAATTTTCCAACCCAAAGTCATCGAAAGATTTTTAAGTAACTGAGATGGAATATCATTAGATGGGTTATAATGAACCGAATTCATATAAGCCAATCCATCAATAAATTTTTTAACTTCATCAAAACTTCTACCATAAATTTGTAAAACTTTTTCAATTTTTTGGTCAGAAGTATCAAATTCTTTAATAGCCTCAGTTGTTAAAAATCTAGAAATTAGATTCGTTTTAACAATATCAAATGATGCTCCAATTTCTGATAGATTTTCCAAATATGATGAAAACTTTGTTGATTCAATATCTAAATTCCATATAAATCTTTTAGGCCAAGTTAATGATACATTATTTATATAAAATTTACCATCATCAGTTTGTTTTGGTACTTTAAATACTGCGGTATATTCAGGAACAATTAATCTATTTAAGAGAAATTTTTCGACTTCATCAAAATCTTGATTAAATGAAAGTTCGGTGTAATAAGAATTTGGTTTAATGTAAAAATCTTCAAGTATATATGAAAGACCACTAAATGGATTACCTCTAACAATAAATGTTAATGTCCCAGAATCTAATGTTTCAGATGGAGTAAAATCAATGATTTCATATTCATTATTGTTATAAAATAATGAATATTTCTCAAATTCTGTTTTAAGGTTTCTTAATCCAGAAACTTTAATTTCTCTTGTTTCTAAATTTCTGGTTGCATTAACAGAATAATCAATTAAGAATGGATTTCTTAATTGATAAATATTAATTGTGAACTCAGTTTCATCTTCAATTGAATTGTATGCTGAATTATAAGCAGTTACCCCTGTTGAATAGTCGGAATTTAAGTTTAAAACTTCAATTGCCGCAGGAAAATAATTTATTATTTTTTGTATAGAAACTTCTAATCGTTTTGATAGTGAACCATAAAGAGTAAAATTAGTTACGTCACTTAAGTCTAAATTAGGGAATACACCATAATTTTTTGCAAATAAAATTCTGGACTCTAGTGTTGAGTCTAATTCAAGATTTTCAAGAGATATTGGTTCGGAAAACGAACCAATACTAAAAGTCCTGTTTACTTTTTCACTTGCTGATGTCGTAAACTCAAAATTTGCTTGTGTCAAGCCACCACCATCAACTAATTGGAAGCCAACTATGTTGTCAAATGGCGTTTGAGAGCCGCTAGCATATTGTGGAGGACATTTAAATTTTGCCATTATGATGTTATATTGACAAAGTTTTTACTGAAATCAATATTATTTTCACGATCTTCTCTAACTTCATAGAGTAGATTATTAAACTCATCTTTGATTTCATATAGGTTATATTGTCTGTAAATGTTATTTTCACCATCGTAAATTGTGTAAATACCATCTTCAATCGACTTAGTTTGATTACCATAGATTGCATAAGAAAGTGTTTGAATGTCGTGTTCAACAATTTCAATATCTAAAGTAATTGGATTAAAATACGTATTATTTAATAATATAGTTTGTGCTGGTTGTCCAATAAACGGTGTTGCATTTGGTTTGTTTGTTGGTGCAGAAGATGGTGATAGTGTGCAGAACATTAAATTAGTTGTTCCATCAACATATCGATATCTAATTGCTTTTTGAACCGTATTTGTTAAGTTTTGAACAACAGGTTCACAGAAAAAATTAGATGTTATAACTCTAAAAAAATTTGGTATTTTTGTGCCGTCTGCATTTAAATATTCAACTCTATAACCAACAAGTCCTTGTGCGATAAATTTATTTAAATCTTGTGCGGGTACATTATTTAAATCAATAACAATACCTTTAACGTTTGGTAATGACGAAAGTACTCCACAATCAGTAATTGTTGTTCTAATTTGTTTTGGTCTAATGTATAAAGTATAAATTCCTAATTTATTAAACTGATCAGCAGGTAATCTAAGATTATACAATCCACCTAAAATCTCTAAATTAGTACCTCCTACTGTTGAGTTGCTAAAATACGGTCTTAAAATTGACGGGGCATCTAATTTTGTTAAAACAAAATCATTTGTAACATCTCTTGATGGTGTATAATTTAAAATTATTTCCACATCTTCCGGACTAACGTCCGCAGGTCTTATTGTTCCATATGCTCCTAAAGCCATTTTAAATCATTATTTAGTTTATTTTTACCACATTAAAAAATCCATAACCATATTTTTCTAAATCACCAAGATTATCAACTTCACCTATTCTTTGTATTCTTTCATACGCAGAATTTTTTCCTCTCTCAATAAATATATTAGATTGTACTTCTGGTTGCATAGAAATCTTAAGAAGGTGTTCTTCTTTTACAATTGGTTCCTCAAGCAACCATTCAGCAATTAACCCACTGCTTAATCCGCTATAAATTGTTGATCCATCGGGTAAATCAAAAAATTGTACTGACTGAGTTACACCTGTTCCAATTGTGTATCCAGTACTCCCATCAAGACACGGATTACAATCAATACTACCAATTTGTTCACCACCTAAAAATACAGGTCCGGGCGCGAATGGATTTGAACCATAACGAGCTAAATCATTAATTCTAGAATAAGTATAACCAGTTATTGCAAATGGTGATGAAATATAATTTGGGATTGAGATTTGTTCTGCAACAGAATTATTTGCATCATAATCATAAATAAAATCATAAGACGCTGGTGTTGCTGTCCAAGAACCTGTCGTAACATCAAATAATACCGTTCCGGATGGGTTTGAACTAATTGGAGATTGATTTAAAGGTATTACTATATTTCTAGTTGTTTCAATAACCCCAAAAATATTTAAAGAAGTTAATGTTATTTGATAATTTCCACTTGATGCATAAAAATGACAACTACTTAAGGGTGAAAAAATATTAATCGGTTGTGTTGGTGTCCCATCGCCCCAATTAATTGTATATGTTGTATTTTGATTTACTAAAAAAGTGTTGAACTGAACATCCGATGTATTGTATACACAAATTGTATTAAATGTTGTATCCGCTGAATCAGCAGAATATATGAAGTTATTTAAAATTTCTTTCTGTATTATATCACCATCCCATGTGCTATAATAACCAATATCTTCAAAATTTTGATTTAAATAAACGGGTAAAGTCATATCGGTATATAAAGAACTACCATTTGTTCCACCACTCAACATTTGGGTCATGGAAGAAAAAACTTGAGCGGTACCCCCACTATAAGTAACAGTTGTGTCGTTTGTTAATAAAACCTCAGGAGAAATTTTTATATATATCGTATTTTCTTCCATTATGGATTAATATATTCAAACCATTTTATGGGTGTTAAGGAATCTCCAACTCTATTTTGAGTCCAATAATCATATACTCTATATGTTTGTGTTGGATAATCTAACTTCACCTTATAATAAAAATACTCATCAGGATTAAAATTTGTAATATTTGTTAATTGTTTATTTATGAGTCTAACAAATCTTCCATTTTTAGCGTCAAAAAACTTTGCTGACATATAAAATGTATCAATATTAAGATAATCTCTATTTTTTAACCAATAAATAAAAAACCCTTCTTTGTCACCAATAAAATCTAATGGAAAGACTGGTTTTTTTATATTAACGGAATTATTACCAATAAGTGCTGATTGTGTTAGTCCTTGTTGTGTTGGTAAAATTATTGTAATGTAGTTTTTTTGTTCTGTTGATGCGCTAAAATCATAAAAATCCAGTTTAAAAAATGATTTACTAAATGAATTTGAATTATAATAACATTCTTGTGGTGTAAATAAATTGGATTGGACATAACTACTGTAGTATGTACTATTTATTTGATTATAAAAATTAAATTCATAATTAATTTCTGTTTTTTGTTCTCCATCTTCCAAATAAAAATCATTTGAAAATCTACTAACTTCAAAATCAACTGGTGGGTTTATTGAACGTTCAATAGCGCCAGCTTCATAAACTGAATAACCATCATCTAATCCATTATATTCCCAATCAGAATTAAACCGAAGATTAATTTCTTGGTCTCTACTATCAAATGCTATTTTAAATTTATTCACACTCATCAATTACTGGGTCTATAATTACATTTGAATATCCTAAATAATTTGCTTGGTCAGGTATTAATCTGAAGAATATTGAATTATATGGATAATGTGTTTTATTTAAAAATGGAAAATCTACACCAACTTCATCAGCATCAATATAACCATAAGTATATACATCTCTCCATCTCCATTCTTGCATGAATGTTGAGTAGAAACTATATGGTGGTATATCAACAGCGGTGTATCCAGAGTAATTAGTTGTTGACTCAAAAAATGTGCTAGAATTATTTGTTCCTGTTTCAATATAAGGTGAAAAAGCTCTTATTTTACATGGAAAATGCGCTTGATAATAATAACCGGGTAAATTGTTTTGGTTTATTTGATTACCTAAAGAAACATCAAATAAATTTGGATTGTATTTTATTTTATGATAATGTTCTGAAATAATATTTTCTTTTTGTTCGAAATCATTGTATTCACAAAAATCACCGTCAATAATATCACCTATATTTAATGTTTTATTATAGAAAAAATAATAAGCATTTGTACTATCTGAATACCACTCAGTTGGAATATTTGTATCCGACAACGTATTTGTATTTTCCCACCAGCTATTAATGGTATTATTTGTTATGTTAAAATACCAACCTTTTTTTAATGCTGAGGGGGTTGTTTGTGTTTGTGGTGGTAAAGCTATATTTGGATAGTTAAACCAACCCATATAACCTTTATGAATAAACGTTAAAAAGATTTCACTTACAGGTTTACCATTATTATCAGTTAATCCTGAAATATTTAAATCATTCGCGTTCGTTACGTTGTATGTTCTATTTGTATTTCTAATACTGATTCTACTTTCCAAATTTGGAGTTAACGCACTAAACTCATATTTTTTAACATCTTTAAATGAGTTATTTTGATAACCATTATATGTTAACGTTAAATCATCTAAATTGGTTAATATTTTATTTTTTCTTATGTAATATTTTGAAGTTGTTTCATTTATATTATTTGGGTCCAATACACGCTTAAATAAAGCGGTTTGCGTATTAAACAACGATAATGAATACCCAACATCAATAACATTAAATATTTTTTCATCTGATGCAAACTCACCGTTTCCTAATGAATAAACTTCATAGATATTCGTTCCATTAAAAACAAACTCATTTTGATTCTGTAAACCATTTAACATAACAAACTCACCAGCGGTTAAATTATGGTTAACAAATGTTCTAAACTGGATAACATTAGTTCCGTTAATTTCGCTTCTTGCGATAAAAACAGGAATACCATCACCAGCGGTCCAAGTTATTGTGTTTGTGGAATCAACATATTGTAAAGTTGTTGATTGGTCGTTACTATAACCATAACTTAAAAAATAATTCCAATTATATGTTGACGCACTTTTACTAATAAAGTTAATATGCGCATTATTGATATCATTTCTAATTAAATCAAATTCAATATTCTGGGGATAACCGCTCCATGCTGATTGATATGTATTATTAACATAATATAAATTATTTAAAAATGGGTCATAATCAGTTCTACCAATTAAGTCGTTCTCGTATAAAAACTTAACATTAAATGTAAATCTAAAATTTGTTGATTGTTGTCTTTCATTATCAAAAATTTGATTTAAACTAATTGCTGAATTTCTATTTGTTTCTAATAATTCTTTCTGTTTTTGTTCAAATGGCGGAATTAATGATATATCTGTATCAATTGCTGATTTATATCGCAATGAACCTAAAACCACGGTTGTGTTGTTTCTACTTTCCATTATTCAACATATTTTAAGTAGAATTTATCGATTGCTGTTGCCGCATTCTTTAAACCAAAATAAAAATACCAAGGACCGCCAATTATTGTTGGGTTTGGTCCGCTACTACCAAGTAACGAAATATTAGTTCCAGATGGATTAACATTTGTTATAAAACCTCTATATGATTCTTCCGCACTATTAGCGTTACCTCTAAAAAAGTCTGAAGATATTCTATCCAATAATTGATATGGATGTGAACCTATAGACATAGACCAATCATTATTTTGATTACCAAAAATCAATGATGTGTTTGGTTCTATGTACCATTTGTAATATGGAACTTTTTGAGTAAAAATGGGTATTTGTTGACCTACTAATGGGGATTCACTAAAAATGAGTCTTCTCGGTGAGATTAAATCTCTATTTTGGTTATCACCATCAAAGAAAATACCTAATAACCCACCATCGGCATTTCCGCCAAAGTAAATATCCGAATTATTGTATTGGTCTGGAGAAAACTCAAATACACCAAATTGGCTATTAATTTGAATTGACTGTGCATAATCACCATCAATTCTTTTTTTACTATCACCTCTTTGATTTTTAAATAATGCAGCAACGCCAGAATTTTGTCCAACACCCAAAGCTAATGCTAATGAATTAGCGTTAGTTAATCTACTTAAGAAAAATAATTGTAATATTTCTGTAACATCTTGATATGATGTTGGTTTTAATTTATTTGCGACATAACCTTCATATTCGGGACCATAAATAAGTTCATTTGTGTATGAATTTAATGGTCCTAAATCCATAATTGTTGTGGGATATAATAAATTTTTATCTTGTACTGAATTAATTGTAGATTTACCAATAAATTGATTAAAAGTCGTATTATAAGGTGATGAGCGATAATAATAGTTATTTGTGTTTGGGTCTAAAATAACCACATCTGAGCAATATAATGAATATGGTTGATTATTTTGGTTATCAAAAAATCTATTATTTTTAATTGCAAAATGATATAATACACCATTTACCCATGAATTAACGAATGTATGAGAGATAACGCCTAAACACGCACCTAAATTTAGTCTTAATCTACCAACCCACTCACCTAATTGTGCAAAATCATTGTTTTCTTGGAGAGGATTTAAATCAAGTATTGCTCTTTTTACTAAAATATAACAACCATTGTCTACTGCAATATTTGGTCCGGTCCTATTACAATTATCTGTTGATGCTGTTTCCGAAAGAGTTGCTGGTGTTCCATTCTGATAACAACTTAAATCAACCAATGATTCACAACTTAATGAATTAATTATACCACTAATATTTGGACCACCCGAATTATTATCATAATCATCTTGAGTGTCAGATATAGTATTACCATCAACATCACTTGTAACTTCAACATCCACAGCACTATCTAACCAAGGTTGACCAATTCCTTCACCTGTTGAATCCTCACCATAAAGATAAATAAAGAAGTTATTATTTTGCTGTCCCGGAGCAGAATTATTTTGATTACCGAATAAGCCAAAATAAACAAAATCCTGATCTAGATTAGTTGATGTTGGCAATCTATCGGACCTAAATACCAATCTAGTTGATGCTGATACAGTTAGTGTGTTACCGGAATCATATTTTGGTGCAAAATAAATAAAGGTTTCCTCGTTATTATCGCAATTATTCGCATTGGGGGATGAGGGTGTTGATACACAATTTTGATCATAGACAAAATAACCTTCAGGTCTTTGGTAAGTATAAGAACCACCCTCAATATATTCACCAATATCACTACCGCCGAATGTTGTTTCAAAATAACCACCACAACCAATAAAAGCTGAACTGATTGGACCACCGGTTCTTAGCTCTAATTGGCTACCAGCAGCAACAGTAATATGTCCAACAGTTAATTGCGTCCAAGGATAATTATTATTAACTGTGAAATTTGATGTTACCGATGATAAATCTAATGAAGAATAATATGTGTGTAAATTTGTTGTATAAGAACTAAAGGAGGTATTAAAATCTGTATTGTATGATGGATAATATATAAATCTATTAAAATAATCCCCATCATTTGCATTATTTGATAGATTATTATGATTTGCTAATCGATAATTTGGTTGTATTGGAACATTAAGTTTATAGTTTCCGTTTACAATATTATTGTCTGTATACGTGGTATAACCGAAAATTCTACTTAAATCATAGCTAATATTAACCCTTTCAGTGTTAACATCAACACCTCTATTTAAAATAATAACACCAAAATTTTGGTAATTATTGAATGCTGTTATTGCACTTAAAGAACAAACATCCGTTATTGTATTATCACAAATTGATAAATTTCCGTATGGTTGAATTGGGGGGCAAGACGAATCAACTGGTAATAAAGTCGTAAAATTATATGGCGGGAAACCGAGTTGTGTTAGAGGTGTAAATAACTTACGAGAACGCTTAATGTTAACTATGTAATTAAGATATCTTGATGCTAAATCATTAACTCCACTTGGATTAACTTTTGACATAAATTCGGTATATGTCATTCCGGTTATTACTTGGAAATACTCAATATCTGTTGGGTATTTATATTCTGGACTTCCTTCGGTAAAATTAACATTATATGTTGTTGATAAAGGTGTTGGATTTAAAACGAGAGGTGTGTCTTGCGGATTAGCATAAGTTACATTAATTTGTGTTAATCCAGTATTTCCAGAACCAATAATCGAATTACCTGAATTTCCTGTTACATTAAAATCGTTTGATAGTAAAAAGTCTTGAAAAGAAACTAATCTACCCTGCGTATAATTTTCTAAAGTTTCTGGATCAACAATTAAAATATATGTATTATCTAAGTGGTAAGTTGTTGCACTATTATTTAAATTAGGTTCAACATAAACTTTAATTTGGTTTGCACCACCAATACCACCGTTAACAAATGAACCGCCAAAATCACCATCAAAATATTTTGCTTTAGTATTAAATAAATTAATTTTTTCAGCAAATGGTAACTCACATGCAAAATACCTATCTTCCCCAAGATAAGAACCTAAGCCAATTACGGTGTCAATTCGATTTATGTACATAGATGTATGTCTCCAAGGACTATTAAAAGAATCTTGTGCATTTCCAGTTATTGAATTAGTTGGTTGCCCAAAATATCTACCGGCTTGTAAAACCAATGCAACATTTTGATCAACAACATCGCCTTGGGTGAGGCATGGTGTGTTTAAATTAACCGATGTAACATCTATTGGTGCCAACAACAGCCCCGTATTGCCCACATCTTCAATTCCGGGGACTTCATCATTTACCGCTGAATTACTATCTGTTACATCCGATTTACAATCTTCACATAATGAACAATCTGGATATGTTAACATCGGTAATCTAAGGGTTAAAATATCTTTACACTCGATTGGTTCTGGACATGGTTTTCTTCTTAAACCTAAACTTCTTAATAATCTACATGCTGGTATGATTATTGAATTATAAATTCTACAAAATAATCGTGAAATGAATGCTATTAAATGAATCGGTATTAATAAACCAAAAATTAAAAAATAAATAATCAATAAAAATATTGATGATATCGTATAAAATAAATTAGTATTTCTTACACCATCTGTGGTTGGAAACTTATTATTTTCGCTTTCACATCTCGTATCAGTAATTTCTTTTATTCCAATAAATCTTTGTTTACCAGTACCATTATGGTATTGGTCAATTAATTGTGATACTGTATATAATTTTTTGTATTTAAACACATAAAACTTATCAACACAATTAATTGCATCAAAAATCATTTGATTTCCAATTGTCGTCCCAGTATTACCATAGTCATTCCAATCTAAACTAAAAGCATATGATGCTAAAACATCAAAAGGAATTGTTGATGGTGGTTGATTTGTATCTTGTGCTGTTGGTACTGGGTCATCATCTGATGATGTCCAACCATATTCTCGTATATTTGGAACCAAGTAATAACCTCTTTTTGTTCCCTCAGATAAATCAGAAGATTGTTGCCATTTAACTTTAAATCGATATTTTGCTGAGGTTGGAATACCGATTGATGGATTAGCACTTAATATCGTTTCACCAAATTCATTTGTTGTTACAAAGTCCAAATTCATTGGTAAATCAACAACCCAAGTACCGTCTTCATCGATTACTCTACCACCGTTTTCTAATCTGAACTCTTCTAAAACTGGTCGATTATTATCATCTAAAAAAATTGTTTGTCTTATTGCCAATATTTCTCCCGGACCAGCAACCAAATTACATAAATCACCACCTTCAGATGCTGGTTTACATCTTCTTTTTATCTTATATTTATCAGCATCTGAAATCATGGAACCGATAAAAACAGATGTCGGTTCAATCTCAATACCCAATTTTCTTAAATCGAAATCCAAACGATGAATTTTGGTTTGACATAAATCTTCTTGTCCCCAAAATGGTTCAACTGATATTTCAATTACTTCACTTACAATTTGTGGTAATGAATCAAGATTTTCTGATGCTTTAAAAAGAGTACCATCAATTTGTGTTTGTGTTGCACGACCCATTCTTATCAAATCTTGTGGCGATAATGAAAATGGTCCCATATCCGATAAATCTAAATCCATAAAAACCGTTTGATTACCAAGTGGTACTCCAAATATCATATAATCACCACTTTCGTTTGTTTTAACCGTGAATTTATAATATTTGTCATATATTTCAATAACTGTATTATCAACCAAAACATCATTTATGGATGGAAATGTTCCTGTTGGTGTATGACCAGCATGTTGTTTTATATATGGTAAAAGATTATAACGATATCCGTCTTCGTTAACATCAGAAACTTTTCTATAAGGATATAAAGTTGATATTACAGGATTTAAAGCGTCTTCATCGGATATTGGTACAAATACGCTAATTTTAGCATTTGGAATACCGTAACCACCATTTGCTATTACCCTACCAGTGATTACTCCAAAATCAGCGCAAGATCTTGGATATATTTCTTCGGGTCTAAATTTTAAAGAAAGAATTTCAAGAAAATCATAATCCTGTTCTAAATTAACCTGTATTTGTTTGTTAATTCCAAGCTCAGTCCTTATCCTATACGATTTTCCCATTTCTTCTTTAACGATAAATAGTTGATGATGTTTTTTTAGAAAACATACAACAATTTATATTAAATTAAATATAAATTAATTGAATTTTATGGTGATTATTGACATTGTAACCCAATTAAATTTAGTAATACATATTATCATACAAAAAAAGAAAATGGATAATGAAATTTGGAAAGGTGATAAAAGTACAAGGTGTTTGGTTAAAAAAATATCATTTAACTGTAAAAAATAATCACAAATGATTACAACTGGATTTGGAAAATAACTCATTTTAAATTATGAACCACCTTCATTTTATAAATTTTCTTTTTAAAGTTGTTTATTTCACCTTTGATTCGTTTTTCGCTATAAGATGCAAAATCTTCCTTTGATTTAAATTTTTTAATAAATGGAATATTAGAACTCTTTATTTCGTTCCATTTTTTTTCTGATAAATTTTTATTAAAATCAAAGTTATTTATTTCATTTAAATCTTTAATAAATGAATTTAGTGTTTCACTGTCATCATACATATTTTCTAAATAAGCGTCTTGTTCAACTTTTGAAGTAATGTAATAATAATATAAAATTAATTCTAGTGTATTATCTGAACCACCAAAAACATTTATTACAAATTTTTCAAAATCTGGTGTATATAAATCTTTAATAAAATTACTTTCTTTAAATGGTTTTGATTTATTTAAATAACGCATTAAGTCTTGATATGCGTGTTTAAATTCATGTTGGATAAAAGAAACGCTACTATTAATTGTTATATAAACGGTATATAAACCTGTTTTTTTATCATAACCTGATTTTTGTTCATCATAATGTGGTATTCCATTTAAAGTAACAACCATTTTATCAATTGGAAAATCTTTATATTGTTCTGGGTAATCTTTACCCAAAATTATAATCTTATCTTCCTCAGTATCTAAAAATTTCATAACAATAGGTGTCCATACTCTAGATTTTGACGTAATGCCACCACTTTCAGTTAAATTATATAAATATTTAAGTTGACTTTCTGTTATTATAATTTTCATTTTTAGTTATAATTTTCATCAATATATTTTACTAATTTTTCTAAGGATGCCATTTTAATTCTTTTATCGTTTTTAGAATTACGGGGTTCAAAATCTTTATTTACAAATGTAAATATACCAAATGTCATTTGTATTCTACCAATAAACTGATTGTTTTTAGTAACATCCCATAATGGAAAAAATCCATTAATCTGGTTTGCAACTGTGGAACCAATCTCTAAATATTCTTGGAACGAATCCTCAGTAGAGGATTCCGGACCCGGTTTAATACCAATAAGTTCATTAATATTTTTTTTATTTTGGTACATTTCCAAAATAGCTTGTTTTTCGGTTTTAGAAATTTTAAAATTCATATTTTAATTGTATTAATTGTTTATTTATCAAAAATAAGTAATATGACTGATATTTGCAAAATTACCTATTTGATAAATATATCCAAAAAAAAAAGATTGATTTTTTTTAAAAAATTTTATTTTATTTTTAATTCAACATATAAATTATGAAAAGCTAACACCTTTAAAATTCTTAACCCTTACCGTAATATCTTTTTGAGGATATCTAATTTGATAAATTTGTTTTGGTTCTGCAAAAAGTGTATCATCAATCGGTTGAATTTGTTTGGTGTTGTTATCCAAATAGGGTTGAGATGTTTCTGCTGATGAATATTGTCCGCCTACCTTATTAAAGAAATCCAATGATGTTATTGTAATAACGCCATTTAATGATTGAATCAATCTTCTTATTTCGGATATATAAGCATTTTCACCAAGTTGTCTTGTTAAAGGATTAAAATAAGTTGTTATTGTATTAATAATATCAGAAACAACCGCACCTTGATTTTGTGTTGCATCTAAAACAACTGAAACATCAACAGTTAAATCAATAACTTCAGCGGTTTCAATTGAAACATAATCATTTATCATTCTATAGTTCGATAAATAATTAGCTAAATTATTTTTTAATGTATTTGAAACTATTTGTGTTAATTTACCCGAAGAATCAAATGATAATATTTTAACCTTAATTTTATTATCTTCCTCAACAATTGCAACTTTTGCTGGTGCGCCAAATTGTCCCGGCATTTTTCTAATTAATGCTTCATAATCGCTTATTGTTACCGCTCTATTTTGTGCGGAAAAATTAAATGAAACATAATTCCTAACCTCTTCTAATGTTGGTGCATTTGCTCCACCAATAGCTGCGGTAACGTTTGAACATCTTAATGAATTTATAACTGAGGTATTAACACTTTGTGATGGACCGTTAACCGCAAAATTTGCTGTATTAACTTGTGTGATTACGTTAACACCTAAATTCGTTGATAAACCGCCACCAACTCGATATTGAACAAATAATGTTGTGTTAGGTTTTAGTGCGGAACCTAACGCCATATTATTTTGATATTTTTGTATATTAAGCGGAGTTCCTAATCTGGTAAACTCCCTAAGTTGCTCTTCAGCACTTACATTACCACCACCAAATGTCATTTTCAAAAATCCTTGAGGGGTAAATTCTGTTATAAATCGTTGATTTGTTGTTATGTATTTTCCAACCTTAATTCCGGGTTGGTCTGATGGTTTTGTTGGGTCTTCGATAAAAATTCTATCTTCAACAAGAGCATCAACTTCATACCATCTTCCTGAAGTACCAAGAAATTCTTGTACTGAAGGAACATTAGCATATGATACACCATCTTTTTGAATAACCGATGTAACACCCAAAACATTCTTTTCTGGTAAAAATAAGTCAAGAAATGGTCTAACATCAGCATTTGTTATAACTTTTTTGAACACCTTTGTGATACCATTAACAACAACATCTCTTTTAACTATGGTATAATTTATAAGAATATTGTTTGCATCAAAATTTGGAATTTTTAATCTGTTTGGGAACCCTTCATTATTAAAAGGTGACGCAAAATCAATATCGTGAACGGTTTCAAAAATTTGTCCCGCACCCGATACCTGACTTCCCCTTCTTAATATTCCCAAATATCTTTCATCTTCTTTATCACCAAAAACTGGAACCGTAATTGAAAAATCAACGAGCGCAACAGAAGGTCTTTGACCCGGTATTTTTAATCCGTAAGTTCTTGCGATATTAAAAACTGATGATTTTTGTTGCGCATACTGTAATACCGTTTCTTGTATGCTTCTATCAATATGAAAATGTAAGTTATCTGTGACAGCAGCATTTAAATCCATTAAAACAGAAAATACCGAAGCATCATTAAAATTGCTAATTAAGTCGGGATAATACGTATTAACATAATTAATTAAATCTTGTCTTATTGCAACAAAATCTCTATCGGTATAATTTATTCTTCTTTCTGCCATTTTAATAATTAAATATTAAGAATAATAAAATCTGTGGAACCAAAAGCACTACTTGTATCAACATAATCGATTCTTACTTTTGCTGTATATTCATATGTTTGTTTTGCCGGTTCTCCAACAGTTCTATTAATCACATTACCCGCAGTTGTAACAAAGGATGAATCTTCTTCGCTACTTGCTGCTGTTACGGTAATATTTTTTATTTGTAGTTGAGGTATAAATTTTTCAACCGCTTCTCTAATATCAGATTCAATACTACCAAAAGTGGGACCATCCAATGGTTCAAAGATATATTCATAAAGTCTGGTACCAAAGTCGGGAAGATAATATCTGGTTCCTTTTTTTGTAAGTAATAAATGAATCAAATTTGAACGCAATTCATCATTTGTGTAGTTGGATAACTCCAAATATTTCCCCTCTGAGGATTCTCTAAAGGGAAATATTATACCGTATGTTTTTCCTTCCGCCATTTAAAATAGTGATTCGTTAACAATAAATATAGTAGAATAACAATTTTTAGAAATGGTATAATATTTATGGTTATGAAAAAGATTAAATTAACAGAATCAGATTTATATAGGATTGTTAGAAAGGTTCTTCTTGAGCAAGAGGAAGAAAATAACAGAAGAATCTTCAATAAGAATCCAGAATATTTTAAAACGATTCTTGAAAATGTATTTAGAAATGATTCTGAGAAATTAACAAGAGTTTTTAATAAACAATATGATAAGGTTATTATTAATGGGGATTTGGATTTAAGAGATACACAAATTCAATCATTACCGGATAATCTTCATGTTGGGGGAAGTTTGTATTTACAAGGAACACCAATTCAATCCTTACCGGATAATCTTCATGTTGGGGGAAGTTTGTATTTAAGAGGAACACCAATTCAATCCTTACCGGATAATCTTCGTGTTGGGGGAAGTTTGAGTTTAGTAGGAACACCAATTCAATCCTTACCGGATAATCTTCATGTTGGGGGAAATTTGAGTTTAGTAGGAACACCAATTCAATCCTTACCGGATAATCTTCATGTTGGGGGAGATTTGAGTTTAGTAGGAACACCAATTCAATCCTTACCGGATAATCTTCATGTTGGGGGAGATTTGTGGTTAAATGAAACACCAATTAAATCCTTACCGGATAATCTTCATGTTAAGAAAAATTTGGAGTTATATGATACACCAATCCAATCCTTGCCGGATAATCTTCATGTTGGGGGAAATTTGAATTTATATGGATGCAAAAATCTTAAATCCTTACCGGATAATCTTCATGTTGGGGGAGATTTGAGTTTAGTAGGAACACCAATTCAATCCTTACCGGATAATCTTAAGGTTGTAGGTGTTATTTCAATCGGTGGAACTCCGTTAAATAATGATATTGATTTGATTTTGAAATATCAGGTAAAGGGTTATAGGTTTTATGTATAAAATTAAAAAAATCCCCAACTTATGATTGGGGATTTTTTAATTTTGTATTTCCTTTTTGCGCTCTTGGTTCATAAGGACAATGTAAACAACCGGAACCACAACAATAACCTCGTTTTTTATGAAAATTTTCGGTCATAACTTTTTTACCATCCGAATTGACATAAAAATCAGAATCTTTATTTTGCAATGTTTCTTTAATGTATTGTTCTGTTATCCAATCGTTTTTCATTTCTATTTTTCATTATTTTTTTTTAATGTTATCATTTAAAATAATTAAAAAAATTTAATTATTTTATTGGACAAGCACCGGTATCACAATCCATAATTGTAAACTCATCTTCTTTAACCTCAATAGATGTTATTTGTTTAATATTTTTTATCATATCATCATATTGTTCTTTTGTTATTGTTTCATATGGTGCTTGATCAAAACCATGTCCATAATATAGAAGGAATGATACAGTTTTTATTTCATGTTTAAAATGTTCACGTAAGTAATTTTTAATATCATCAATATCTTCTTTTTTATAATAAACAGTGCAGCTAACCGAATTATCCGACCATTCAGCTTGCATTCTTCTTACCATATCTAATTGTTCTTTCCAAGTATAATTTGATGCTACAGGTGTTTCATCCGGAAGTTTACATGGGAAAGATATTACCATTGTGGTTTTGTCCTCAGTACCATCATAATTTCTTTGGTATTCTATTGGAAATCCATGTTTCCTACATACATCAATTAATGTAGATTGTGATGAAATTCTAATTCTTCTAATATAATACGGTCCAGCAGGATTTGGATGTACTCCCGGTGTTACTCCTGCTAAAAGCGAAAGTGTACCGGATGGCTTAATAGTGGTAAGTTTTATACTATTTGGAAAACCATGTTTTTTTGAATATTCCACATCATATTTTCTTAACCATTCATATGCAGAACTTAACCAAGACCTTTGTTCTTCGGTTGCCTGTAAAACACCGGTCATTCCAATACCCATTCTCATATTTCGATTAACAATTTCTTCAGTTTCTTTTAAAGAACATTTTAATGCCAATGAGTGTTTATTCATTCTATAAGCATATGTTAAGGCTTCCAATAATTGATCATATGTTTCAATGTTTGGTAGATAAACTTCAGCTAGACAACAGGTCTCAAAATTAGCTAATGATTGTTCTGCACAATTATGTGTTACAACCCCAGTATCATAAAATGCGTGTGTTTCATCATTGACAGTTATATCATAAACATCCTCTACCGAATATTCTGGTTCGATATCGATTACTGTAACATAATCTTTGTATCTATAAATCGGTTTAATTTCATGTTTTTCTAATAACTCATTTTTAAATTTAGATAAAAACCCAATCTGTTTAAATTGACCAGCATATACATTAATTTTAAAACATGTGGAATTATTTCTCATTTTTCCATCTTTTCCAACATAAACTCGACCATTATTATGTGTTGTTATTGTATTATGAATACCAAATTCGTTTAAAATTGTCGAAACAACTTCCAAAATATTTCTATTAACAGAATAAAGTTCAACATTATTCATTTTTCTAACTGAGCCGTCAGCGGTGAAAATAGCTCGAATAAAACCAAGTTTAAATGATTTAGATTTTCCATACAACCATTTTAAGTCCATTTTATTAGTTGGCATTCCAATATCAGATAATGATTTTGATAAATCATTTCTATGCGATGAAAAATATAAACATGTGTTTGGTTTTTGTTCATGAGGTTTTGTCTTTACATTTAACATTTGTTCAAAATAAGAAACGACATCCATTTCATTAATACCAAAACACATACCGACCGTATAACCAACATTATCTAATCGTTTACTATACCATCCATCACCCTGAACCCATCCCGCGAAAGTACCTAATTTATAATCTTCTTCATTATCTATATCAAAAGACGTATATATTGGTTTATTTTCCCACTTTAATTGATTACCAATTTCTAATTTATCCATTCTAACCCAATTACCATCTCTATCCATATGAAGATGATTATCGGTACCATATAGATAAGAACCATTAGACAATAAAATTCTATTCACAACCCTATTTTCCCCTGTTTTAAATGGTTTTGTTGCTTTTTTCCACTGACCATCAATTCCTAAAACGGTAAGCTCATCCTCATTAAGTGCTTGTTCAAACGTAATATATCCCTTATTTGTTAAAATAAGCGAATTTAAGGGTTTGCAAGGATTAAATCCTTCAACTTCAGGGTCCGGATATTGATTTTCTCCAGTTCTACCAACACTTCTAGCTAATTCTAAATTAATCAATCCATATGGTTCGCCTTGGTTATAAGTATCCCAAAATTCTTTAGGTAAATCATCAATATTTTCTGGCGCAACGATTGAATTATTACTCATCGCTCTCCAGTTTGGAATTTTATATAAATCCCATCTTTTTGCTTTTAAAAATTCAATATCATCAAAATCACCAATTGCGATTTGTGCCGATCTTCGGACGTTTCCGGCGACCACAATATTACCGATAATATTCATAATATCAAGACAATCAATAGGTCTTAATTTTTTATTTGAGCGTGAATTTAATATTTTGTTAATTTCACTTATACCCCAACATAAATCTTCGGGTCCAGATGCGGTTCCCCCGAACCCTTTTATTACCGCACCTTTAGACCTAATACAAACAGTAGAATATGTAAAACCCTCACCACCATAAAAATGTGCTTTAAGTACTTTACCCAAAAGTTTAACCCACCCTTCTCTGCTATCCGGAACAATAAAATCCGCATCATTTGTGTCTTTTCTTTCAATTTTAATTTTATTTTTCAACTTTGGTAATTGATACACATTATGTTTTTGAATATTGTAACCAACACCGCTACCTAACATTAACATTTCAAAACACCAAGTAAATGGTCTTATTGGTGAATTAACAACGGTAAAAGCACAGTTTTGTAAAGATGGTAAACCTAATCTATCAACCGTTTTAGTCCCCAATTGCCACATAAATCTACCAGCAGTTGAAAACTTAAGGTTCATGCGTAATTCCGCATATCTTTTTTTCTCGTCTTCTGTAAACCCAACATTTAATTGTTTTTCTGATGCCTCTAATTCTCTTTCAATTACTTGCCAAAACTCTTCAGTTTTTGACAAAGGGTCATCTTCTTTTAATCTTCTAGCGTATGTTCTCTTAAATGTTATATAACCAATTTCACCCCAAGGCGGGGTAATTTCTTTAAATTTACTGTCCATTTTATTATATATTTTTTATTAATTTATTGTTGTTCTTTTTTTATTAGATTGTAATTCACCTAATCGTTTTTTTGCATTCATTTCATTAATTTCTTCAACCTCTTTTTCATGACCTAATAATGTTTTTGATTCCTCTGTATCAATAATAAGCATTTCATTGTCAAATTTGCAGTTTGCAAACACCACACCATCAGAACCAATTCTTGATTTTGTAATTGCAATTGTCGCAAGTTTTTGGTCTTTTTGTTCAAGAGATTTAGCAATTGATATGATAACGTGACCAACTTGTGCTTTTTTAATGCTACCACCCATTTGGTCAGTTGTTACAACATCTGCTGAAATACTGGATCGATTACCTTGGGTCGCGGTCCATCCAACAATATCCAATTCATGACACATTGCTTCAAATGCTCTGATAACCGAACCCTCACCCTTCCATTCATCACCATTGAATTTTTCTGGTAATACACAATCGATATAATCCAAGCAAATTAAATCAATCTTAACGCCCTCAGAAATTATTTTTCTTACCTGATTTTTAATGTTTGACATGGTTAATGATTCTGAAGGTAACTTCTTTAGAATCAATTTATTGGGTAAGGTACTTCTCAACTCTTTAACCGTTTCCAAAACTTCTTCCTTATTTGCGGTCAAATCATCGGGTTTAATTCCGGTCCACATCGTAAAATGCTTGCGCTGAATGATTTTTGGATTGTCTTCAAAGAAGATTTGAAGGACATTGAAACCCAAATTATATGCGTGATTTGCAATTTTTGTCATTACGGTTGTATTATGTGTTAACACATAATCTCTAGTAACATATAATTCATCAGGATTTGATACTTTTATGCAAACAGCTTCTTCATCGTGAGAATAGTTTATTGATTTAATATATTTTTGTTCAATATATTTTTTTCTTTTTACGAACCTATTTACTTTTCTTAACAACTTAAACGGAACAATATTATTTGCAAACGATATTGTTACAGTATAAGCCATTTTACCATCCTTTACCTCACCTTTATACTTATATTTAGGTATTTTTGTTTTAATTTTAGCTGTACCACCTAAAGAAAGAACAATTTCTCTAACATCTTTTGCTAATTGTTCTGAAACAGTTGTAAATTGACAACAACCTCTTTTATCCGCATAACCATCAGTATCCATTAATCCTCTCAATAATTCAAGTCTATTATTTACTGAATTAAAAATATAATCTTTCGGTATAAACTTTTGGTCAGATTTCATACCAAGTAAACCATAATGAGTTAAATGAGGTTTAATAACATTTTTAATGCGAACAACTTTAATTGTTTTAGTGTCCCTATGGTATTCAGAAAATGATGTGTGTAGATTTAAATTAGAAATATTATCAAATATTTCATCATCTTTAGTACTTAAAGTAATACTATCTTTTGCAGATAAATAACCATCCCCCAATAAAATACCCAATAAATAAGGATTAATTAATATATCTTTTTCGTTAAAATTAATAGGATTAACAATAGGTAGTCTATAATTATATCTACCTCGTTTTTTTATATCAACTAACATATCGCTAGTTTTAATCACTTTATACCCATAATTCGGAGCATAGTTATTCACATTTTTTATGCGTGTTTTTCTTGTACGCATGTTTAATGTATTAACATACCATAAATGTTCTGCATCACAAAAAGTATGTGTATCATCAGTAAATTCAATTTTATAAATTGGACGTTGACCTTGCGGATAAACGCCAATCACATATTGTTCATTACCATCGGAACCAATTATTTTATCACCAAGTTTAATATTTCCTATTTCGGTCCAACCTGTTGGTGTTAAAATTGGTTCACTAACATTTTGGGCTTTGCCCACCCCTGTCGGGGCGAGAATAACACCAATTTCACCCCTCGCTAAACCACCCTTTAAGAGCTTATCAATACCCTTAATACCCATCGCAATCGGATGTCTGAAATCCTCACTTAAAACGCCCTCAGTATCGTCAAAAACATCTATCTGACCCTTATCCAATTCACCAACCTGAAGTGCGTTCCTAACCAAAGATTCAACTTGGTCATAATTTTCAAATTCACCACCATCGATAATTTTTTGTGCTTTAGTCATTACTTTTTTCAGTTCTTGTTGTTTACAAAACTTTAAAGCTTTTTCTTGTACAAACTCAGCACCGTCAGTTGACACATTTTTTATTGATTCCAAGGTATCAATTGCAACCTTTACAAGAAAATCCTGTGCTAACTCAGATTTAATAATTTGTTTTAAAGTTGTAAATGAAGGAATTTCATTATATTTTCCATAATGTTCCTTAATAAATTGAACAACAATTTTAAAATACTTATTCTCGAAATAAGAGACTTCCATAACGTCAATAATTGATGAGCCGAATATTTTGTCAATGATAATTTGGTTAATCAATTGAAGCTGAAATGTTTGTCCGAGATACTCGAAATTTTTATCTTTACCCATGTGTGTTTGTTAGTTTGTATCTTCTAAATACTATGATTATAGGATAATTCCAAGGTACTCGTTATTAAAATTTTTCTCAGAAAAAATGTCAGTTAAATTTCTTAAGACGTTTTTTGCTTCTGGTCGTACATCCATCGTATATCTAACCTTCGGAGGATATACTTTAGCATCAAATACTCTGTGACAAATTGTCTCATCATTTATCTTAACATAGATGTTAAATGTTTCGGGACCATCGGTATTTGAAGTTTCCATAATTTGAGGGTTCTCCTCAATCTCATAATAATTATCCAACATATATGTTACCGTCTTAATTTTTAACTTCCTCTGAAGCAGTTCTGCGACATCTTTAATATATTCATATAATTCCATAGAACGTCTTGCTTGGGGATTATAATCTTTAACATTAAAATATCTCTGAATTACAACGTTGTTATTAAGTTTAATTAAAAACTCCATTTTTGTTAAATCTTGCTCTTTCATTTTTTTATATTGTTTTTAGTTATTAAAATTTCGTTTTTCTTTTCTGGTTAGCTTTAAAAATGGTCGAATAAAATCAACCCAATCATTATTATATTTTGGTAAGAATTTGAAGAAACCGTCCTCATTCATCATTTTAATGAATCCCTTATAACCCCTACCATCAGGGTCTAAAGATTCATGACAATAAAGTTCAACAATTTTTTTTGCTTCCTCTGATATGAGGGGGTTTGTGAGATTAATAATCTTGTCATTTCTTTCGAAGAACTCATCTCCGTGCTCACCATCTTTCGTCTTCCCACTTAAAATATTTTTTAAAACGTTACTATTACTTTCCTTAACCAAGTCTTTTGACTTATTCAAAATATCGGAATAACTTACCGGTTTATCAAGTATCTCAGGAAAAAAAGTTATAAGATTCTTCTCACCCAATCGATAAATTCCGTCAATGTTATCTGACTTATCACCAATTAGAATTTTATATGTTGTTAAATTATAATGAGGAATTATACAATCTTTTAATTTGATTTTGTCACCAAATTTATATGTTGTTTTTGTATTTGGTGAATAAACTGAAACATCTTTATTTATTAATTGAATTAAATCTCTATCCGCTGAAAATATTATTTTATTTTCATCTGGTGAGATTTGACAATAATACGCAATTAAATCATCGGATTCGGTTTCAGGAAATTCAATTTGTCGAACGAATATTTCTTCAAGATATTGTTTGATTCTAATTCTTTGATATAGATAAGATTCTAGTTCATAATCCTCCATTGGAGTTTTTCTGGTTTCCTTATATTTTGAATAAATTCTTTTTCTGGTAATTGAATTATTTTCACCATCCCAAAACACAACAACCTTATCGTAATTTTCTGACTCCAATAATTTTTTTATTGTATTAATGAAATGAAAAATTGCTCCAACATGTTTTCCTTTATGTAAGTAATTTATTGCATGATAACCAATCTTAAAGAGATTATCACCATCAATTAATAAAGTTTTTGTCATTAATAAAATTAATTAAATTCAACAAATTCACCTTCTTCATTTACACTAAACTTATAATGAATATCTGGTTGCTTTTCTTTAGTTAAATTTATTTGAATTTCAGACATTTCATTTGTTGGTGTATTTAAATCAACGGGGACGCTTTTTAAAATTTCATACTTCATATTATTCCCAAAATAAATAAATTCAACATCACAATCCGGATGTGAGGGTTTTTTTAGTGTAAGAAGTTTTGTATTCGGTTTCGAATTAAAAATTTTATCTAGAAGATTGATTTTTTCATTTTCATCATTAAAAAATCCCCAACCAAACCATTTTTTATTTGGTTTTTCCAACTCTTTTTCATAAAACTTAATTGCTTTATTTTTAATAATAATTAAATGAGGTGGTTCAAAATTATCTTTAAATAACTTATTATATTGAACCATAATAGATGTTCCGAAAGTATTCATTGTTTTATATTTTTGCTAAAATATAACAATCAAAACTCATCAAGTCCAAATCTATCTTTAAATTCTTTTCTTTCTCTTTCAACTCTTTGTTGATATTTAACAAATTCATCGTCGATTTTTTCATAAGACAAAGGATAGACATTAGCTAGAGGTATAACTCTGCTTTCATAATTACCACCACCAAGTGCTTTATCGCTTGGTTCAAAACGTTTAAATTTAACACTAACATAGGGAATGTCATCAAAATACTGTATAGAGGGAAGTAAATACCCCTCTTCACCCGCAAACTCTTCTGAAAATTTACTTTTAACCGCTTGTTCCTTTAAATCCTTTATCTTAACCTTTATTTCAAGCATTCCAAATGTATTACCCTTTTCTTCATAAATTCTTGATAACATTAATCGTTTTAGCTTTTGTGTGTCACCACTTCTTCCAAGCAACGTTAATTTATCAATTTCACGTAATCTATTAAAATCACCAATTTTTGATAAATTATCAAGCGCAATGTCTTGATATTCATCTTTTTGCTCATTGGTATATTCCAATAATATTTTTTTTATTAGTCGTCTTTGATTCATGACTTGGGGTGTCTATTTAAACCATAAATATCATATGAATCTTGTTTATTAAAGACGTGCTTTTTACTTTTAATGATATTTATGGTTATGAAAAAGATTAAATTAACAGAATCAGATTTATATAGGATAATTAAACAAGTTCTTTTTGAACAGGAGGAAGAAAAGAGAAGTTTTACATTTTCTCCGGGAGCATTTGCATCTTTTATAACATCATCATCAGGTGAAA